>PVMK01188080.1_pt1 | contig 226988 bp, 198 predicted proteins | sample 1853481 | NCBI WGS metagenome assembly PVMK01 (sample SAMN08533507, study PRJNA380276) | Marine sediment metagenome, whole genome shotgun sequencing project.
TTCGTGGGTGGCCTTCATCATGCGGTACATCATACCATTGGGCTTGATGTAATTGGGGTTAATGTCATCGGCCGTGGTGTATTCGCAATGTTCCAGATAGGTACGGACCGGTTTGTAAACGATGTCGACCAGCTCCTCTGCGGATTGACTGATGGCCGGTGAGAAGTCGGCATGATCTTTGGCGTAACGAACCATCTGCTTGACAACCATCCGTCCTTCGGCGTGAGAACCCGAAGAAAACTTATGTCCGGAACAACCCACACCGTCGCCGGCGGTAAACAGACCGTTGACCGTGGTCATGCGGTTGTATATCTTGCCGTTGTCGGCTTTAATCTTGTAAGCATCCGGTACCCAGTCCAAATCCGGACCGGAGGTCCACAGACCGCAGCAGCCGGAGTGTGATCCGAGCAGATAAGGTTCCGTCGGCATAACCTCGGAATTTTTCTTTTCAGGCTCGGTGTTGGTGGCGCACCACAGATTGGCCTGCCCGCAGGTCATATCCAGGAAGTCTTCCCAGGCTTCTGATTCAAGATGCTTGAGCTCTTTTTTGTCCATGGTCTTGCCAAGCTCAGCCATGGCGCTCACGGTATCCATCATAATAGGCCCGCGGCCTTCTTTCATCTCAAAAAGCATCAGGTGGTTTCGCAGACAGGTCGGTGTGATGGCTGCGGTTCCATAAGGTGCATATTTTTCCAGCTCGACTTTGGCGGCATCACCGCCGGCAAAGGCTTCGCCCAGGCCGTTGAGGGTTTTGGCCTTAAACAGCAGGAACCAGGCACCGACCGGACCATAACCGTCTTTAAAACGGGCCGGGGTGAAGCGGTTTTCCATCATTGACAGCTCGGCGCCGACTTTCATGCACAGGGTATAGGTGGAACCGGAGTTCCATACCGGATACCAGGCACGGCCTTTGCCTTCACCCACTGAACGGGGCTGGTAAATATTTACGGCCCCACCGCAGGCAACCATCATGGTTTTGCACTTGATAATGAAAATTTTGTTTTCACGGACGGAAAAACCGACGGCACCGGCAATCTGGTTTTCCTTGTCGGCATCCAGCAGCAATTCGACGATGAAAACCCTTTCCAGAACGTTTTCGTCGCCAATGGCAAGTTTGGCCGCTTCGGCCACGATGCGCTTGTAGGATTCGCCGTTGATCATAATCTGCCATTTACCCGTGCGCACCGGCGAAGCGCCTGCTTTCAGCGTTCCTGCTTTCTGGCCTTTTTTACCATCCAGGTTTTTGCCGTCTTCGGTTTTCTTCCAGATCGGCAGACCCCATTCTTCAAACAAATGCACGGAATCATCCACGTGGCAGCCCAGATCGAAAATCAGGTCTTCGCGCACAATGCCCATCAGGTCGTTGCGGACCATGCGCACATAATCTTCAATGCTGTTGTCACCAATATACGTGTTAATTGCAGAAAGTCCCTGAGCAACCGCACCGCTTCTTTCCAGGGCCGCCTTATCCACCAGCAGAACACTCTGGTCGTCAGACATCCATTTTTTGGCCTCAAAGGCAGCGCCGCTGGCGGCCATGCCGCCGCCGACGATCAGAATATCAACTTCCCGCTCCTCGACTTCCGGGTCCCTTACAGCCTTAAGCTCACCCAAAGGTTTATTCGGTAATGCCATATTACATCCTCCTTAAATCAACATTTCTAAGTAAATTGTTATTACAATTGGTTTCTACGCCTGGACTGTAGTTTAAACCAATTCTCCGTCAGCAGGCCGACCATACGCTTTGTCATCGGCTTCTTCGGTTGACAGAAGCTGGCTTTCCAGATCATTACCCTTTAGATCCAGATATGCGTTGGCCTGTCCTTCGGGGGTGGTCCGGATGGGGAACTTAAAGCGTTTGAGGGTCCCGTTGCGGAACTTGCAGGTCCACAGGATATCCTCGGTTCCCAGCATCGGTATCACACTGCTTCCCAGGGGCACAAAGTCGGAATAACCCCTGACTTCGATTGCCTGGGTGGGGCAGATCTTGACGCATGAAAAGCATTCCCAGCACTGATCCGGCTCCTGGTTGTAAGCCTTCATCAAGTTGGGCCGAGAACCATCAGGTCATTGGGACAAATGTACATACAGGCGGTTTTGTCCCCGCCTTTGCAACCATCGCATTTTTCATCTATTACAAAACTTGGCATTTATAATACCTCCTAAATTAATTTGGTAAATTTTTGTGGTTACCCTTTAACCGTCAAAAAGGCTTCAAAGAAATTAAGTGCTTGCACCTCCCTTCAGATTGTTGGATTTATATTTCCTGGGTTATTTATCGGTTTAACCGGAACCCGCCGGTTGAAATTCAGATTAGAACAATGCGTTTGTTCAATCGAGCTGAGTAAATATTTCCTATAAAATCAGCAAGATACAAGTGCTTAAGAGACGAAACATATCATTCAACATTTTGCTTGTCAAGGATTTTTGAACCTGCAAAAATCAAAATTTCGGGCGGTTATAAGATGGTGTCCGTCATATCCAACATCTGCATTTGGATATCAGATCTAACACCATATATGGTATGCAAAGGCGAAAATCCGCGCGAAAAATTCTAAATTAAAAATTTATTTGACACATCATGAAAACCTGATACAGGGTTCAGTATTCAGAGGACAGATGTCAGATGTCAGATGTCAGAAGACAGAAGACAAAGTGCCGAAAACAGAAGGTAAATTATGGATCTCGAGTTACAGTCGCTGACCTCTGTTCTCTGACCTCTGTCATCTGTTTGCTGACACCTTAACCGATGAGGATCAGATAGAAGTGAACGAAAAGCTTATTCCCATAATGCCGGATGAGCCCTTCAGGTTTGCATGTTCTCCTGAAGTGACGTGTTTTAATGAGTGCTGCCGGGATTTAAATCAATCTTTGTATCCTTATGACATCTTGCGTCTAAAAAAAGGACTGGGGCTGTCTTCGTCTGAGTTTCTGAAACACTATACGACCCGGCACATCGGCCCCGAATCGGGGCTTCCGATTGTGACGCTTAAAACCACCGATGCCGGCCGATTAACCTGTCCGTTGGTGACCGAAAAAGGCTGCAGCGTATATCCGGATCGCCCTTCATCGTGCCGAACCTATCCGCTGGTGCGGGCAATATCCCGCTGTCGAAAAACCGGAAAAATCACCGAGCACTTCGCACTGCTAAAAGAGCCGCATTGTCTGGGTTTTAAAGGAAGAAAAGATCAAACTGTCCGACAATGGATTAACCATCAGGAAATTGCAGTCTACAATCATATCAACGATAAGCTGATGGAAATCATCAGTATTAAAAGCCGGCTGCTCCCGGGCCCGCTGGACTTGAAGTCACGGCATCAGGTCTACCTTGCCCTTTACGACCTGGATAATTTCAGGAATCAGATTGTCAATCATAACCTGTTGGACAACTCTGAGGTGCATCCGCCAAAGCTGGCAGCTGCCAGGGCAGATGATACCGCACTGCTGGAAGTGGGAATGGAATGGGTCAAGCAAAAACTGTTTAAGTCATAACAGTGTTCAGGTGTCGGGTGTCAGGTGTCAGGTGTCTTTGAGGAACCAGGTGTCAGGTGTCAGGTGTCAGAAGACAGATGGTCGGAGCTGGAGAATGAAGCTTCCGATCTGACTTCTGTTTTCTGTCCTCCGTCATCTGTTGACTGACACCTGAACACTGAAACCTGACACCTATTGATTCCTGACACCCGACACCTGACACCTTTTTATACGTGAGACCTGAAACCTCAAATAACAAATGAGCAAAGGTGGATGATATGGACCTTCACGACAAAGTCGCCCTGGTGCTGGGAGCGATCAAGGGAATCGGAAAGGGCGTTGCGCTATCCCTGGCGGATGCGGGGGTAAAAGTAGCCCTCAATTATTTTGACTGGGAAGAGGAAGTGGCTGCTTTAAAAAAGGATTTAGCTGCCACCGGCCGGGAGCACCTTATTTTAAAGACCAACCTGCTTGAGACCAAAGCAATCCCCGGCATGATCAAAAAAGTCATCGATCGCTTTGGCCGGCTGGACATATTGATCAACAACATCGAACGCGGCGGCTGGCCGATTGTACACGGTCCCTATGACCAGAAGCAATGGGATCTGGAAATGGAGACCACCCTGCGCGCCAGACGCTGGGTATTTGAGGCCGCCCTGCCGCATCTGAAGGCCGCCGGAGAAGGGGTTGTCATTAATTTTTCTTCCATCGCCGCAATCGTGGGACGATCCGGTCCGGCCAGCCTGATATTTAATGATGGATACGCGGCGGCCAATCGAGGGGTTTCGCTGCTCACCGAGACCTGGGCACGCATCGGCGCGCCGGAGGTGCGGGTGAATGAAATCATGCTGGGCCTGTTTCAAACCCGTCATGCTGAAGAAACCAGAGGCTGGAGTTTGCTGACCGCAACACAGAAAAAAGCACTCAAAGCACACACATTGCTGGGCAGAACCGGCACGATTGAAGATGTGGTCAAGGCTGTTCTGTACATGATAAAGGATGCGGAATTTATGACCGGCAGCGTTTTAAGACTCGACGGCGGGTATGTTCTTGGAGGTGAAAAAGTAGATAAAATTCCCGAAGGAATTTTATGAGAATATTCGTGAAAAATGTGTTTCATTGTAAAAAAATGAATTTATTTCAACTGATATGTTGAAAAATGTATTTTTTCGTTGAAATTTTAATTATTTTCCAGCTCGGCGAGAAAACTCGCCACTTCGGATTTTTAAGGTGTTTTGATAGGATATTGGCGGTCTAATAGGAGATATGATTTTGAAAAGTAGAAGAAAATAAAGGCCAAAGGTTAGGGAAAATTAACAAACAACAAAAATGTTTAGTTTCACCTAAAAGAAATCATTGGGATATCCGAAGATATCAAAAGTTTTAGTGGGTGGTCAATTCTACCGATAAGTTGGAGAAAACACAGGTTTTAACATTGCAAAGAAACCTGTGATATCAGCAAATACAAGCAGCCCAACCTAATATGGCCTGACTACCAGATATAGTGGTAGGTCATTCATTATCAAAACCATAGAATTATGATTTGACCTCATCTAACTTAATAATATATGAATATAAATTGATCTGAATTTCCACCTCTCGCTGACCGAACGCACAATTCGCATTGCTTTGGGATCTATCCCCTCTCATTACCTTAAAATTTAATTTAAAACATCGAAGGGCGGGACCCATGACCGAAGAACGCGCCAAACGTAAACTTAGTGCTGTTTTGAGCGCAGATGTCAAAGGTTACAGTCGCCTTATGGGTCAGGATGAAGCTGGTACTGTCGACAGACTCAAACAATACCGCGCTTTGATGACTGATCTCATTCAACAGTATCGGGGACGAGTGGTTGATTCTCCTGGAGATAACATACTTGCTGAGTTTGCCAGTGTGGTAGATGCCACCGAATGCTCAGTGAAGGTCCAGGAAGAGCTTAAGGAGAGAAACGCTGAGTTACCCGATGATCGCAAGATGGAGTTTCGGATTGGAATTAACCTTGGAGATGTAATTGTTGATGGTGAGAGGATTTATGGGGATGGTATCAACATCGCAGCCCGAATTGAGAGTTTGACCGAGGGCGGAAGTATTTGCATCTCAGGGACATCATATGACCAAGTAAAAAACAAACTCAATCTGGGTTTTGAAAATCTTGGAGAACACCACGTTAAAAATATCGCTGATCCAGTTCGTGTCTATCGAGTCATCATGGAGCCTGAGACAATCGGCAAGGACAGAGCTGGACCAAGACAGTGGCAAAGGATGGCTTTGCCTGTGGTGGCTGTTCTGGTTGTGGCCGTCGCAGCCGTGGTGATCTGGAAATTTTATCAACGTCCTTCTCCTCCTCCAGCGGAGATTGCCCCTGAACAAACCTCAGGAACTAAGTTTCCTGAAAAACCATCAATCGCAGTGCTACCCTTTGCCAACATGAGTGATGATCCAAAGCAGGAGTATTTCAGCGACGGCATGACTGATGATCTGATAACCGACCTCTCTAAAATCTCTGGCCTTTTCGTCATCGCACGCAATTCGGCATTTCAATATAAGGGTAAGTCTGTGGATGTTAAAAAAATAGGCCGTGAGCTGGGTGTCCGCTATGTTTTAGAAGGAAGTGTGCGAAGAATTGAAGACAAGGTGCGAATCAATGCCCAGCTCATAGATGCGACAACAGGCGGTCATCTCTGGGCGGAGCGCTATGACGGTGTGATGGATAACATCTTTGACCTGCAAGATAAAATCACTCAGAAAATTGTTTCCGCCCTGGCATTGAAATTGACAGCGGCTGAGCTGGAACATACCAAGAGTAAGGACACAGAAAACGTTGAGGCCTATGATGCTTTTCTGAAAGGATGGGAACACTACCAAAGATTCACACCCGAGGATTTTTCCGACGCAATATCACACTTTAAGAGAGCAATCGAGTTGGATCCGAATTACGGGCGGGCCTATGCTGCGCTGGCCTTGACCTATTGGATGGGCTCTGGACAAGGAGAAGAATGGAGGATACGAGCGGGGATATACCAAGAGACGCATCGTCTTTGGGCGCGTCACTATCTTCAGATAGCCATGAAAAACCCGACATCTATTTCTCACCAGGTTGCATCCTTATTTGCTCTTTACAGGCGTCAACATGAAGAGGCCATCGCTGAAGCTGAAAAGGCTATCGTCCTTGAGCCCAACGACCACACCGGCCATCTGGCAATGGGCAGAGCTTTGATTTATGCTGGCAGACCGCAGGAGGCTACTGATTTTATAAAGAAAGTGACCCTGCTTGATCCCAACAATATTGCCCTACCTTTATTTTATCTTGGACTGTTAATTTTTGTACGGGAAAATTGGATGAGGCTGCAAGTTTAAATGAAAGAGCCCTAAGCCACAATTCAGAATTGATGGGTCCGGCGATAGTTCTCGCAGCCACTTATGCGCATCTCGACCGCGACCAGGAAGCTCAAGGTATGCTTAAAAAACTTTTAAAAGGGGAACGGTTTAATCCTGACTTGCAAACTATTATGTATATGTTCCCCTTCAAGGATCCGGAAGTTTCAGACCGTTTTGCTGGCGCTCTCATTAAGACAGGGGCAGGATTGCTTGAAGAACCTTTTGATTACCACAAAATTTCTAAGAAAAACAAGCTTGCTGGAGATGAGATCAGAAACCTGATCTTCGGTCGGTCGATAATTGTAACTGCTATAGGGTACGAATTGCAGTACACTTTTGCCGAAAACGGAAAAGCAAACCGGCAAGCTTCTTCGGAATCTTCCAGCGGCACGTACTGGATTGAGGGCGATCAGCTTTGGATTCAATGGAAATATATGTATGCGGGTTTAAAGTTGAGCAGCGATATTTATCGTAATCCAGGTGGCACGGCCGATATGAAGAACGAATATTTGTATATTACTGATTGGTTCATTCGTTCATTTTCAGTAGTGGAAAAAAAGGATTGAAAATCTGAGGTTTTATTTCAACAGTTATTGCCAGGAAAAATGTGGCTCGTCTTCAATTCCTTTGTCTACTACATATTGTGCCAGTCTAATAAACCTTTTAAGTTGAGATACTTGCCAAAAACCAAATATCAGCCGATTGCTGATATATTGAGAGACTGTCGGAAAAGTCCAAAAGTGGCAATTTTAGCACTTATGCATGTAATGAAATCAGATACTTACAAACATCAAAATCACAAATTTAGGGTTTTCCGACAGTCTCTGGGGATATCTATTAGACAATATGCAACTCATTCGATGTACCCAAAAGTTACTCAAAGAATTACGTGTCAAGCCCTCCGAGGATGCGCCGAAGTTCGGATATATTGGCGATTGGCATGCAAATCTTTGCGAGTTGAAAGAAGAAAGTGCGTCTGTTTACAAATAGCGACACGCTTTATTCAATATTTGTCTTGGGCTTGAAAAGAGCTGATTTCGATCATCTCGATGAAATTTTCCGCCAGAGTCTGTTCCGGCGGCTGCGAATAGAGGGGTTTTCACAAATTCAGATTGAAAAAGCGCTCGAGGAATATCAGACGATTCATTTTGCCAAAACAAACAATCGCAGCGTGTTGGGTTCTATGAATGACCTCGCCTTTCAGATTGAGGCGCATATCAGGTCATCCGGAGGAATTCGTAATCTTGGCCTTGATGCCGTTAACGATGCGCTCAACCGGACACATGGGTGCTCTCAATTATCGGTACGGCATTGAGCATTAGAGGCCAAATTAAGCCCATAATTCGTTCCAGCGTTTCACCGGATTCCCGGTTCTTTCCGGTGCCTACCGCGGCCTTATCTTTTTGGTTTTGATACCCCATAGATAATATTTCAGCCAATCAAAACCAAACTTCAGCAATTCTTCATCGTTCGTTTTTATCTTTTTTAGACTCACCGATTTGACTTTGTAGCGTTTTAAAAAACTGCTGTTCATTACAAATTCGCGAAAGCGGTCGATATTGTAAGTCGCCATAAAGGCCATTTTGGCCCGGGCGCCTGCGGGCCCTCGGCTCCCCAGGGATCGGTCTGAAACAGCCGCTTTAATTCCGCCCAGCGAATGGTCATCCTGTGATAAAGCACGGCGTCCTGATCCCGCGACCAGGTCGATAGGGTCCACTCCTGGTTTTCGTGCTGCCCCTGGCAGAAATCCGGCGGCCTGAAAAAATGAAGCGCCGCATCTTTTTTCCTGGCTGCATCATACAAAATCCCGTGCTCGATGGGAAAGGTGCGGCAGATATCAGGTCGGTCCGCATAAATCGAGCAGCCCGTGTCCACTAAAAAGGGGCAGGTTTTTTCTTTGCTTGCAGACATCCGTAAAAGGACATCCGGGAAAAAATTGCCGGATCGCAGAACCACATCCACATATTGATCGAGAAATTCATCCGATGAAATACCCAATGCATTTTTTAGGCGCAACACATCGTAGGGGTATAAAAACAGATTCAAATTCCGGCAGCAGCGATTAAAACATTCAATTCCCGGATAGCAACGAAATGAGAAGGTATCATCCGCTTTAATACGGCGTCCGGGTAACTCCTTGAGCTTATCTATATCTATGTACTTCATATAAAATATTCTAATTTTGAGATAAATTTGATAGGGCGTTTAGCTAAAATAAATTTTAGATTTCCAATTCATAAATGTGGAATTTTTTCGATGAGCCCCGCCAACCGGCGGGATTTCACGTCTTGATTTTTAACATTAATGTGTTCAACAAGGCGCATGGATTACAAAAAAAGCGACCCTTGAATTTACTCGTTGCCCCGTGCCCCATGCCATTTGCATGAGAAACAATCATTTCCGCAATGGTCATCTTAATCTTGCTCTCAAAACCAGTTGCCTGAAGCACCTCACTTTCCAGCATTGCCAACTCTCGATAAAATGGTGTGCGCTCAAACTTGAAATAGCTTTTGGGGTCGCATTGTTGGTCAAAGGTTTCGCAGCCCGGGCCAAAAAATGTTTTTTGCCCCGGTTTTTTCAGTTCATGGGGTATACCATGCAGCCGGCAAATCATCGGGCGGTAAGGATATAGAATACACAGTTCATCAAAATTAAGCGGGCACATCAGCCGCACGGCCTCTCCGTTATCATCGGCACCGGCTACTTTGTCCACAACGATCATCGCTCGTGATTTTACCTCGTTTTGTTTTAGGGGTGTCAGCGTCTTTAGCCCTTCTATAATATAGGTATACTCAATGACCGTGTGATGGTAAAACCGAGTCCGGCAGCAATTGTCCCGACACCCGGCACAGGCAAAACCGTAATGGCCTGCGGCCGTGTTATATGCTTGATCCATAGCGACATAGATTTGTTTTAGCCGATCAATAAAATCAATGTAAACGGACCTTGAATATTTATTTTCACCGCTTTTCATAGTAATGTTCCAAATTACGGAATTGCGGCACAAGTGGTTGTAGAAAAAAACGTTTCAATACCGGAACGTTTTTTTGACAACCACTATGTCTTAAATGCCATATTCATCCGTACCATAAATAGTTTGGAAAATCGAAAAGAGGCGTATATTATTAGTAACACGGGTCACTGTAAAGCAATATATGATTCCATAGCCATTTTAATACCTAAATTTTGCATGCAAGGTGCATGAGGCATTGGGCACGGGGCAACGAGCAAATTCAAAAATCGCTTTTTTTATTCTCCATGCTCCGTGCGAAAGATACGAACACAATTCATGAACGGACATCATCTCATACTCGGTGAACTGGTCGACTTTATCACCGGCGAAACTCTAAAAGACACGCATGATGAGCGCTACAGACAAAAAATCGGGCGTTTGCTTGTTACCCACAAGAGATATCTGAAAACGGATATCAAGCCTCGAAAAGAACTTCTTGTCAAAGCCGATGCAAAAAAAGCTATCTTAAAAATTGACTTCGTCGTCACGCTGGCAGGCAAGGTTTGTATGGTAATAAAGTATGGCCCCGGTTCTTTGGTAACCCGCCGGCGTGCAGTGCTGGCCGCATCACGACTCATCGCACCCCGTCAAGTACCGGTTGCCGTGATCACCAATGGGGAAGATGCCGAGATAATGAAAGGCGCATCCGGTGAAATCATTGCCCAGGGTCTGGATTCAATACCCACAAAACCGGATCTGCAAACAATCATAGCCGGCGAAGCATTTATGACGATTTCCGATAAACAGGCCGAGATGGAGTCAAGAATTCTCTATTGCTATGAAGTCGATGATAGTTGTGAGTGTGATGATGATATTTGTCGGTTGTAAGATCCCGGGCGCAATTGCAACGATTATTGACTTAAGCCTGATTTCAGGTGTCGTTTTTTAGGTTTCAGGTGTCAGTCACCGGGTTCAGAGGTTCAACGTTCAAGGGTTCATAGGTTAAATAACAGAAGACAGATGTCAGAGGTCAGATGACAGATGAGCCGCTTTAGCTCTTTGAGCTTCCGCCTTCGTCGTCGTACTCGTTCTCGTCCCTCGTCCCCTATAGAATTCTGATTCACGAGGACGAGCACGAGTACGAAAAGAATCAGATTAGATCGCATGCATCCGCCCTGCGCAGAGGCATGAACCTTTGAACCTCTGAACCCATAACCTTTGAACCCCTGAACCTCTGAACCTTGAAACCTAAAAAAAGGAAATTGATGGATTACGACCAATTCATGACAAAAGCGTTGCAGCAGGCAGAGGCTGCACTGGCTGCTGGTGAGTTTCCGGTGGGATGTGTGATGGTCTATGAGAATAAAATCATTGCTACCGGAGCCCGGGAAGGTACCACCGGGGATTGCATAAACGAAGTCGACCATGCAGAAATGATTGCTCTAAGGAGGCTGAGCAACCGCACCCCGAAAATTAACCTCAGAGAAGTCACTGTGTTCAGCACGCTGGAACCCTGCCTGATGTGCTTTGGCGCTCTAATCATCAGCGACATCGGGAAGATTGTTTTCGCCTATGAAGATGCCATGGGCGGCGGCACCCAATGCGACCTCAGCAAAATGACACCTTTATACAAAGAAAATCAAATTTCGATTATACCCAACATATTGCGTAAGAAAAGTTTGCAGTTACTCAAAACCTTTTTTTCGAATCCGGAAAACATTTACCTGAAGGGCAGTCTTTTAGCCACTTATACACTTCGCCAATAATTAATCTATCGCATTCGTTGGTTTCCCTTTTTAAATGGTGTTGCACCAAATAAAACACGTTATTTAATTGCATTTTTTTCTTGCATTTCTTAATGTTGTTATATATTCCACTCTAAGAAAGCGGTGGATCATCAAGAAACCGAGATCTTCAAATTCTTGAGACCCACAGGATGAAAAGGCGTTTTAATATAGAATCTGGATCTGGTATCATTATAAAATTCTTTAAATCTAACTCACACGCGAGTAATCCCGACTTATAACCCTAACATAGGAGGTGCAAGCATAGCTGTTCCAAGAAGACCCCAGAGACCGAACCGATCGGATAAAACTAATATTAATCAAAGAATAAGAGCAAGAGAAGTAAGGGTAATCGACTCTGAAGGAAATCAAGTCGGCATCATTCCGACCAGAGAAGCGATAGCGGCTGCCGCTGATGAAGGTCTTGACCTCGTAGAAGTTTCGCCGAACGCAGACCCCCCAGTCTGCAAGATAATGGATTATGGCCGCTATAAATATGAGCAAACGAAAAAGAAACAGGAGGCCAAGAAAAAACAAAGCAGTTTTCAGCTTAAGGAGATAAAGGTACGCCCGAAAACCGGTGAACACGACCTGCAGGTTAAGATCGGTCACATTAAAAAATTTATCGGAAAAAAAGACAAGGTCAAGGTAACGGTGGTTTTTAGAGGCCGTGAAATCACGCTTACCGAGCTTGGGAGGGGTGTGCTCAATAGGATTATTGAAGAAACAGAGGAAATCGCGATGGTGGAACAAAGCCCCAAATTTGAAGGCCGAATCCTTGTAATGGTTCTTTCACCAAAATGACTTGATCTGAAAATAAGATTGTTTTATACCGCTTTCCATAATAACGTTCCGAATGACGGAATTGCGGCATAAGTGGTTGTAGAAAAAAACGTTTGAATACCGGAACGTTTTTTTGACAACCACTATAAGTATGTCCGTTTTAGGGCGTAGCCAATAGCTTCAATTGAATTATTTTTCAGGTGGCGTGAGCCGGACTTTGTGATTGCTCACGCCATCTATTTTTACAATTAACCATTAAAATCGTAAAGGGCAATAGCCTTAACGCGAAGGAGAATTATAGATGCCTAAAATAAAAACAAACCGCGCGGCTGCCAAACGCTTTCGCAAAACGGGCACCGGAAAAATTGTGTATAATAAATCCGGTGCCAGTCACATTTTGACTAAAAAGACGACCAAACGAAAACGCTCCCTGCGCAAAAGTCATCTCGTTGACAAAACCAATGTGAAGGGAATACGATTGCTGCTGCCCAACGGCTAGAGTTTCCAATTTCTAAATGGTTCTTTTTCCAATGAGCTGCGTTCTCCGCAATTTTCCGCCTTCAACGTACTTCAAGTACGCCTCAGGCGAAAAATCTTGTGCGGCCTTGCTCATTGAAAAAAGCCCTCATTTATAAATTAAAAACTAAACAAAAAATAGGTTAGCCCGTTGGCGGGTTGCCCCGGTAAACTTGATATGGCGGATTGCTGAGCACCTTAATTTACTAATAATCAGACGCGAAGTCCCGCCCGTATTTAGGCGGGACTATCAAACATGGGAGGGGCCTATAAAACCACTTTTAAAACTTTTAAAAAAATAAAAATATTCCAGGTGCAAAATCCCTGCCCGCCATCGCGAGCGCTCAGGCGAGGCGGGCGGGCTTGTGCGGATTGTTGAACACATTAATGTAAAAATCAGGGCGTGAAATCCCGCCAGCTGGCGGGGCTCATCGAAAAAAGCCCTCATTTATAAATTAAAAACTAAACAAAAAAATAGACTATAGCTTTTAGGCTATACGTATAGAGAGGACAAAATGAGAATAAAACGAGGCTTCAAAGCCAGAAGACGAAGAAAAAAGGTTTTAAAATTAGCCAGAGGGTATCGCGGGGGCCGCAGTAAGTTATTTCGAACAGCGGCTGATGCGGTTGATAAAGCCCTCATGTACGCTTACCGAGATAGGCGCCAACGCAAGCGCGATTTTCGCAGCCTCTGGATCGCAAGGATAAATGCCGCTGCCCGTTTGAACAATTTATCGTACAGCAAGTTTATACACGGTCTCAAACTGGCTAAAGTTGACCTGGACAGAAAAGTCCTGGCAGAACTGGCCATCTCTGATCCGGCCGGCTTTACGAAGATTGCTGAATTAGCTGCGCAAAAGCTGTAACCCGAATCCTGCATGAAAATTAATGAGAAGTTGTAATTATATTAAAAGGATGGAAATCATTTTATCTCATTACTTTTCACCCTTTGGGCTTCGCTTTCAGCTACGACCCAACAGGGCGGGCGAGCCGGAGGCTTTCATCTGCTGCGTTATTAAGGCCGAGGCATAGTCCACTATAGCCTCACCCTTAAGTGCCTTGCATATGAAAGCCTCCGACTCGTGCAAAATTCAGCTGTAACCATTTTACACCAAAGGTGTAAAAATTGGATAAATCCATTGATCAAATTTATCAGGAAGCCGTGCAAGAGCTTGAGGCGGCAGCCGACCGCCAAGCGATCCAGGATGTGAGCGTCCGTTATCTGGGGCGCAAAGGAATTATTACCCAATTCTTAAGGAACGTCTCCAAACTTCCAGCCGATCAGCGCCCGGCCGCCGGCAAAAAAGCCAACGAAGTAAAAAATCTGATCGATGAGGCCTGCAAAGAGGCAATACTAAAACTCGAGACCGCTGTTAAAACCGCTAAGGGGGGGATCGATGTTTCTTTACCCGGACGGACGGCACCCAGTGGATCTTTGCATCCCATTACCCAGATAAACCAGGAAATCTGCGATATTTTCTCAAATATGGGCTTTGACATCGCAGAGGGCCCTGAAGTCGAGCTGGACTATTACAATTTTGAGGCGCTTAATTTCCCAAAGGATCATCCGGCCCGGGACATGCAGGACACCTTTTTCGTCTCGGATGATATTGTACTGAGAACCCATACCTCACCCATGCAAATTCGAATCATGGAAAAACAGCCACCGCCGGTCAGAATCATTACGCCCGGCAAGGTGTACCGCTGCGACTCGGATCTCACCCATACGCCCATGTTTCACCAGGTTGAAGGCCTGCTGGTTGACGAAAAAATATCTTTCGGGGACTTAAAAGGTACGCTCACCGCCTTTGTCCATCAGATGTTCGATGAACAGACAAGCCTTCGCTTTCGGCCCGGATTTTTCCCCTTTACCGAACCCAGTGCTGAAGTCGATATCCTGTGTGTAATATGCCGGGGCAAGGGGTGCCGGGTGTGTTCCCAAACCGGGTGGCTGGAAATTCTCGGTTCCGGAATGGTTCATCCGGCGCTGTATGAAAACGTTGGATATGATGCCGATCGCTATACCGGTTTCGCTTTTGGGATGGGTGTTGATCGGATTGCCATGCTAAAATACGGTATCGATGACATCCGCAAATTTTTTGAAAATGATATGAGGTTCTTATCTCAATTTTAGTTTTCGATCCCTAAATGGATCTTTTTGAAATTAAATCGTACCAAAAGGGTTGCAAACTTAATTCAAAATACAAAAATTAAAAGCAGGGTCGGCCACGACTCGACTGCTTTCGACTTGAGCTCAGACCGAAAGTAGCTCGCCGAAGTCCGTGCCGACCCGAAATCGGCGGGCACGGTGGCCCGCCCTACGTTCTGGGCGTTTTTCAGATATTGAACAACCGGACGGATAAATAAGCAGAACTATGAAAGTAAGTTTAAGCTGGCTCAAAGATTATGTATCTTTTGGAATGGATCCATCGGATCTTGCGGAAGCCTTAACCATGGTCGGGCTCGAAATTGAGTCGGTATCCGAACGCTACCGCTATTTGGAAACGGTCTTTGTCGGTCGAATTGAAGCGATCACCCCTCATCCCAATGCGGACAAATTGCACCTGTGTCAGGTCGATACCGGCCAGGGAAAAATTTCGGTTGTCTGTGGCGCACCCAACGCAAAAACCGGAATGCTTTCAGCGGTTGCCTTACCCGGTACTGAATTTCCAGAAGGCTTTGTTCTGGAAAAAAGTGTCATTCGCGGTCAGAAATCTGAGGGGATGCTATGCAGCGAAGGCGAATTGGGCCTGAGCAGCGATCGAAGCCGGATCATGACCCTTGATCCCTCCCTGCATGTCGGCGATAAACTGGCATCGGCCCTGGCACTCTCGGACACGGTTTTTGAAATAGAACTGACCCCCAACCGGCCCGATTGCCTCAGCGTTGTCGGGGTGGCCCGCGAAATTGCTGCTATTGAGAATGCGCGTTTAAAATATCCTGACTTCAAACTCACCGACAAGGACAATAAAATTTCCCAACTGACATCAATTAAAATCGAGGCACCGGACCACTGCCCGCGATATGTGGCGCGCCTGCTCGAAGATATTAAAATAAAGCCCTCCCCCTTTTGGCTGCAGGAACGACTTTTATCTGTGGGGCAGCGGCCTATTAATAATATCGTGGATGTGACCAACTTTGTGTTAATGGAAACCGGCCAACCCCTGCATGCCTTTGATTTTGATCGTTTGACGGAAAACAGAATTGTGGTGCGCACAGCCAATAAAGGCGAAACATTTGTCACCCTGGATCAAAAAGAACGTGTTTTGGACCCTGAGATGCTGATGATCTGTGATGGCGAAAAAGCAGTGGCTATCGGCGGCGTCATGGGAGGGCTGAACTCGGAAATTGAGGACAACACCACCCGGGTGTTGCTGGAAAGCGCCTATTTTAATCCGGTCAGCATCCGCCGGACTTCTAAACGGCTGGGCCTCAACTCCGATGCCTCCCATCGCTTCGAACGCGGGATTGATCCCGAAGGACAGATTGCGGCCGCCAACAGAGCGGCAAAGCTGATGGCAGAATTTGGCGGCGGACGGTTAATAAGCGGCCTGATAGATGAATACCCCAATCAACAGTCAGTCAAAAGCGTGAAGCTGAGTGTAAAAAATACCAACCGTTTGCTCGGAACGCAGCTGAAGAGCAAGGAAATTGAAAATTTTCTCAAATCCATCGAATTCAAGGTTGAGAAAATAGGCACGAAAAAAGATGGAGATAGCTTAAAAGTAACACCTCCAAGTTTCCGTGTGGATATCTCCAGACCGGAAGACCTCATGGAAGAAGTCTCCCGCTTATTGGGATATAACAGTATCCCGACGACATTTCCGGAAATGCCGGCCACCGGCCGATCATCTCATAAAGAAATCGACCTGCGCAACCGGGTACGCCTGTTTATGGCCGGGCTTGGATTCCGGGAAGCCATCAACTATAGTTTTGCACATAAGCAATCCCGTGACCATCTGAGATTCGGGCCTGCTGATCCGCGAAGGCAACTGCTGGAAATTTTAAATCCGCTAACAGAAGATCAGGCCGCCATGCGCACGTCTCTGATTCCGGGGTTGCTGGAAACGGTGCATTATAATTTTTCCCAGCAGATAAAAAATTTAAAAATATTTGAAATCGGTAAAATTTTTATCAATGAAGATCCTCGACACCTGCCCAAAGAAACTGAAATTCTGGCCGGCCTCTGGACAGGGTCCCGCTATGATGCTTCCTGGCATAGCCAGAAAGCGGACTGCGATTTTTACGACATCAAAGGTGCGGTTGAAGGCCTGCTAAATGCATTGAAAATCGACGGGGTCCAATTTACCCGCTTGCCGGAAAATGAGTGCACCTATACAAAACCCGGATATACCGGTCAAATTTTGAGGGGCGATACACCGTTAGGGCTGGTTGGAGAAATTCATCCGGAAGTCCCAGCAAATTACGACTTAAAGCAAACGTCGTTTTTATTTGAACTCAATTTCGATCACCTCGTTTCAGTGATTAAAGATACTACGCATTCGATGCCGATTCCAAAGTTTCCGGCTATTTTTAGAGATATCACCATCATCGTGGATAACGATCTTGAAACCCAAAGGATTATTACCGAAGCCCAAAACCCGCAGGAAGAGCTGGTTGAAAGTTTCGGTTTTCTGGATGTGTTTGAAGGCAAACCTATCGCTGCGGGCAAAAAAAGCGTGTCCCTTCGGGTCACGTATCGCTCATCGGTCAAAACTCTGGAGGATGAAGATGTAGCCTCCATCCATCAATCGATAGCAGACAGACTGGTTAAGACTTTTAAAGCCAGCTTACCAGCCTGACAGCCTCAACAAAGCTTAGGTATTAAAATGCAAGATCAAAAGCCAAATCAAAAAGACATACCCGACAAGCTTTATTTCAGGATTGGTGAAGTCAGTAAGATCGTAGGACTGCCCACGTATGTTCTGAGGTTTTGGGAAACAGAATTTTCAAGAATTCGACCCAAGCGCACCTCCTCCGGCCAACGGCTTTATACTCGAAATGATATCGAGCTGATTTTAAAAATTAAAAACTTACTCTATGAAAAAAAGTTTACCATCCAGGGAGCCCGTCAGCATTTGACCGCCAAGACCAGCAAAAAAGATATGCCTGCAAAACAATTGCTGAAAGATCTGCGTTCGGAACTCAAATCCATAAGGGATCTCCTCGGTTAAGGCTTCAACCCCGTATGAGCTGGAGCCAATCTCGCATAAAACGGACTCATTTATTTATTGAAAAATATTGACAAGCGGTTTATTTTGTCATAATCATTTAATTTTAAAGAGCGGGCATAGCTCAGCTGGTAGAGTACAAGCTTCCCAAGCTTGGTGTCGCGAGTTCGAATCTCGTTGCCCGCTCCAGTACGGGTTCGTTTCCTTTTGGTCGGTTAGGGTAGGACTTTTTGTGGATTGTGGGATGGAACTAACTTTTATCTTATGGTTGGAGTTATGAACTGATAACCTTTATCGCACAAAAGTAAAAGTTCTACCTGCAAGTGAGGAAACGGGCGACAGCCCGTTTTTTTTTAGTAAGGACATTTATATAATTCGGTGAAAACACAAAGACGGCGCTCCCGGAAAAATAAATCGGATACCCGAAACGAGCGATCCGGATCCAAAAGGGAGAAACACATCATCAACCAAGTAGAGGCGCTTGCCGAACCGCTGTGTGCGAGCGAAAACCTGGAACTTGTGCACATTGAGTATCAAAGGGAATCGGGTGGCAGAATTCTTCGCGTGTATATTGATCGGCCGGGGGGCGTCGCCCTAGATGACTGTGTCAATGTTAGCCGTCAGTTGAATGATTTGCTCGATGTGCATCTTGATGATATTGGGCCCTACAATCTGGAGGTCACATCATCGGGACCTGAACGACCGTTATCCAAATTACAGGATTACGAAAGATTTAAGGGCCGGTTAGCAAAAATTAAAACCTTTCAGCCGATTAATGGACAAAAGAATTTTACAGGCATCATTTTGGAATTAATCGCAGAGAGGGTATCGTTATCATTAAATGAAAAAACAGTCGTCATCCCGTTTGGAGATATTTCCAAAGCGTGGCTTGTCGAGGTTGATGGAGAGATCTGATGCAAATTTCAGATATAAATCGTGTCGTTGAACAGGTTAGCCGGGATAAAGGGATCGATCGGGAAGTCCTGATCAAAGCCCTCGAGGAGGCATTAAAATCTGCTGCCAGAAAAAAGTTTGGCAACCAAATGGACATTGAGGTCCAATACAATAATGACACCGGTGAAATTGAAGTCTTTCAGTTCAAGGATGTCGCCGAAGAGGTGACCGAACCGGCACTTCAAATTAGCCTTGAGGAGGGACGCAAATTAGACCCGGAATGTGAAATCGGGGACAGTCTCGGCACCAAAATGGATACTTCAACCTTTGGCCGAATAGCGGCTCAGTCGGCCAAGCAGGTTATCATTCAGAAAATGAAAGATGCGGAAAAAGAAGCTGTTTATGCCAGTTTCATCGATCGCAGAGGCGATATTATCAACGGCATCGTTCAACGCATAGACCGCAGCGATATTATTGTTAATCTCGGTCATACGGAAGGGATTGTACATGCTCGGGAACAGGTTCCAAAAGAAACCTATCGGCGCGGTGAACGGATACGGGCGTATATTCTGGAAGTGCTGCAGGAATCTCGTGGCCCTCAAATCATTCTCTCAAGGACCCATCCGAACTTTTTGGTTCATCTGTTTCGCACAGAAGTGCCTGAAATCAGCGAAGGGATTGTAACCATGATGGGGGCAGCACGCGAGCCGGGCATTCGAGCCAAGTTCGCTGTCGCTTCCAACAATTCCGACATTGACCCTGTGGGTGCCTGCGTTGGCATGAAGGGCAGCCGTGTACAGAACGTTGTACAGGAGCTAAAGGGTGAAAAGATCGATATCATTCCATGGCATATCGATCCCGCCAAATATGTTTGCAACGCGTTAGCGCCTGCTGAAATCTCCAGGGTCATCATTGATGAAACCAATAAATCCATGGAAGTGATCGTCCCGGATGAATTTTTATCGATTGCCATCGGCAAAAAAGGGCAAAACGTCCGATTAGCTTCCAAGCTGACCGGCTGGCATCTGGATGTCAAAAGCGAGACCAAGTACAGCGCAGCCATGCAAATCGGCTATGACTCATTGGTTGCTTTACCGGGTATTGGAATCAGTATGGCGGATGCGCTTTATGAATTGGGCTTTTACTCGGCCGAAGAGGTTGGCAATGCGGCTCCAGAGGATTTAATTCAAGTCAGAGGGATCGGAGAAGAGAAAGCCCGGAAATTAATTGCCGCCGCTCAGGCCGCCGTAATAGAGGCCGAACAAGCTGAAAACATCGATGAAGAAGAAATAGCAGAAGCTGCGCCGGCCGAAAGCGATAAACAATCTGTTCAAGAACCTGAAAGCGATTCAGAAAAAAGCGATGAACTGCCTGCTGCAGAACCTGAAAGCGACTCAAAAAAAGACGATGAACTTTCGGCGGAAGAACCTGAAAGCGATTCAGAAAAAAGCGATGAACTTTCGCCTCAAGAATCTGAGAGCGATGAAACGGATACAGACAATCCCTGATTACAGGAGTGGCAAATAGACTGGAAACGTCAGGAAGCATTGATGGGTTGTTTCCACATGCAACTAACAAGAGACGACGATATCGTCTATGAGATATAATACGGCAATATGCCGATTATGAATTAATCTTTTTGGGGGAAACAATGGCCAAGCTCAGAGTGCACGAACTTGCCAGAGATTTGAACATGACCAACAAAGTGCTGCTCGCAAGGCTCAACGATATGGATATTTCTGTAAAGAGCCATATGAGCTCTTTGGATGATGACGTCATTGCAAAAATCAAAGGATCACTATTTGGCACCAAAAAAGAAACTGTTGAGGAAACACGGGTCAAACCGACTGTTATTCGTAGGCGCCGCAAAACAGAGCAAGTTGATACCCCTGCAACTTCTGAAGCTCAGCCAGAAGAGGCTGAACCGGCAGCTGTAGAAGCAGAGGCTGAGGAACCGAAAACAGTCAAAGAACCGGTGGTCGACGAAAAACCGACTGCCAAAAAAGCACGAAAGCCGAAAAAAAAGGCTGCTAAAAAAGAACTTTCTGCCAAAATTATCAAACTGCCGCTCAAGCCTGTTGAAGAACCTGTAAAAAAGAAAAAAGCCCAACCAAAGAAAGCGGAGGCCAAGGTTGAAAAACTGTCTGCCCGCAAAAAAGCCATTGCGGATCAACCGCCGGCGGAGGCCGAACCCGTTACGGCCGGGCCAAGGAAAAAGAAACGCAAGAAAAAAGTTGAAGAACCGGATGTAGACAAGAAATTTCTTAAAAAGAAAATTTCATTCCGAAAAAAAGCGGTGATCGAAGGGAAAGATCTTTATGCACAAGGGTATCGGCCGCGCAAGCAACGCAAGATGGCCAAGGGTAGAAAAATACTCGGCGGCCAAAAAACTCAGATAACCGTCGCCAAGGCGATTAAACGCCGGATTAAAATCGATGAAGCCATTGTTCTCGCAGATCTGGCCAAGCGCATGGGGGATTAAGTCCAGCGAGATTATCAAATCCATGATGGCAATGGGGTCTATGGCAACTGTCAATCAAACGATTGATTTTGATACGGCGGTACTGATCGCCTCAGAATTCAGTTATGAAGTGGAACACGCCAGTTTTGAGGAAGACGCCCTATTGAAACAAGAAACCGATGATCCGGAAAAACTGGCACCACGGCCACCCGTAGTGACCATCATGGGCCATGTTGATCATGGAAAAACTTCATTGCTCGACGTTATTCGTAATTCTCGAATTTCTGAAATGGAGGCCGGGGGGATTACCCAACATATCGGTGCTTACCACGTAACCACCGATAAAGGGCAAATCGCATTCTTAGATACACCCGGCCATGAAGCATTCACCGCCATGCGAGCTCGAGGCGCTCAGATTACCGATATTGTGGTTCTGGTGGTTGCTGCCGATGACGGGGTTATGCCGCAAACAATAGAAGCCATTAACCATGCAAAAGCGGCCGAGGTACCCATAATTGTCGCCATAAACAAAATCGATAAACAGAATGCAGAACCCGAAAAAGTGCAACGGGAGCTCGCCGAAATCGGCCTGACTCCGGAAGACTGGGGCGGCGAAACGATTTATGTCAACGTTTCGGCCAAGGAGGCCCAGGGGATTGACGAACTGCTCGAACTGATATTGCTTCAGGCCGAAGTGCTGGAGCTTAAAGCCAATCCAGACAAACTCGCCGCCGGTCATGTGGTGGAAGCCAAAATCGACCCGGGCCGTGGAGCCGTCGCCACCATTCTGGTAAGGGAAGGAACTCTGCGTACGGGTGATCCGATCGTGTGTGGGATGCATTACGGCAGAATCCGGGCGATGCTGGAGGACAGAGGTTCGCAGATAGAATCGGCCGGACCCTCAATACCGGTGGAAATCGTTGGCCTATCCGGCGTACCCATGGCCGGCGACGAATTCCTTGCGCTTAAAGATGAAAAAAACGCCAAACAGGTTAGCGAGCATCGGCAGCAGAAACAACGATCCAAGGAACTCGCCCAATCCAGTCGAATGAGTCTGGATATGCTTTTTGAGCGCATACAGGAAGGGGAGGTTAAGGATTTAAACCTCATCATCAAAGCCGATGTTCATGGTTCCATCGAGGCCCTGAATGACTCTTTGACAAAGCTTTCCAACGATGAAGTAAACGTAAATGTTGTCCATTCAGCTACCGGTACGATTGCCGAGTCGGATGTCTCCCTGGCCACCGTATCAAATGCCATTGTAATCGGCTTTAACGTTCGACCCAGCCCAAAGGTCCAATCCCTGGCCACCGATGAAAAGGTGGATATGCGCTTTTACGATGTTATTTATGATGTTATCAATGACGTTAAAAACGCGATGGTCGGAATGATGGCTTCCACGTTTGAAGAACGGATCTTGGGCTCGGCTGAGGTTCGCGAAGTTTTCCAAATCCCTAAAATCGGCAATATCGCCGGCTGTCATGTAACGGATGGCAAAATTGAGCGCGGACAAAACTTGCGACTTCTCAGAGACGGCGTGGTGGTTTATAAAGGGAAAAACTCTTCCCTGCGGCGCTTTAAAGATGACGTCAAAGAAGTTCAAGCCGGTTATGAATGTGGCATCGGTATTGAAAATTTTAATGACATCAAAGTGGGCGATGCGATCGAGTGTTATTATTTGGAGGAAATTCGGCCTGAAATCGAATAAAAACCTTGAGATAAAGGTTATTTGTTGTTTGTTATTTGCATGCGTCATTTGATAGGGTTGCAAATCATTCATTTCAAATAACGAATAACCAGTAACTAATAACTTACGAACATGGTAGTTGGAATTGGAATTATCACCTTTAGATTGCATGGTTGCCGCTCTCTGAAAGGAAAACGAAAAGTCATCAAATCGATTATCAGCAGGATGCGCAACAACTTCAATGCATCGGTAGCCGAAGTCGGGTCAAACGATATTCATCAGCGAGCTGAAATCGGTTTTTCATTGGCTGGCAATGATAAAGCCCTCATTAATTCAAAAATAGACAAAATATTCAATATGGTCGACGGCCTGGGATTGGCCGAAATCATCGACACTGAAATGGAAATAATCAGCTTATGATTCCATTTTCTCGAGCGGACAGGGTAGGCGGTTTAATCCAAAAGGTGCTGTCCAATATACTGAAAAAAAATATCAGCGATCCGCGCCTTAAGATGGCAACCATTACCGGTGTAAAAGTTTCGCGCGATTTAAAGCAGGCGCGTATTTATTTCATCACCTCCGGTGACCGTCAAAAGAAAGGAGCCGCCATAAAAGGCTTTAGTAGCGCTCATGGTTTTATTAAACGGACTCTGGCGCATGAGCTCGATCTCAAATACATGCCGGATATAAAATTTCTTTATGATGAATCGCTGGAATACGGTGCCCATATCGATGAACTGATTGAGTCGATCAAAGGTGAAAATGGATCAAATCATTCGACATATTAAAGACGGTCAACATCTTTTGATCGCTTCGCATGCAGAGCCGGATGGCGACGCCGTGGGTTCCCTGGTCGCGTTAGGACTCGCTCTGGGCAAGTTTGGCAAAAAAACAACCCTTTATAACTCAAGCCCCATTCCGGCCGTCTATCGATTTCTTTCCGGCGTAGAGCGCGTTGTGCGGCATATTAAAAAAGCCAACACCTATGATATCGCCATTATGCTTGACTGCGGCGATCTGGTCAGAATCGGGGAAGCCGCTTCAACGATCAACAAGATACCCGTGATCATTAACATTGACCATCACATTTCCAACACCGGCTTTGGGCATATCCAACTCATCGATACCACGGCATGTGCCACGGCCGAAATCGTTTATCGCTTGATCAAAGCACTGGAAATTCCCTTTGATAAAGATATCGCCACTTCCCTTTACACCGGAATTTTGACAGATACCGGCTCATTTCGTTTCTCTAATACAAACCAGGCGGCTTTCGCCATCAGCAAAGAAATGACAGAAGTCGGCGTTGATGCGCACAGCGTTGCGCAACGCGTATTTGGAACCTATTCCCTGGGCCGTATCAAGCTGTTAAATATGGCGCTTAACTCTATTGAAATTTCTGATAATGGCAAATTGTCAATCATGACCATAACCCGCAGCATGCTCAATGCAACCGGGACGAGCCCTGAAGATTTAGACGGTATGATCAATTATGCGCGACGGATTGAAGACGTTAAAGTCGCCGCACTGATCCATGAAATAAAGAACGGGGCCGGTAAATTCAGCAACATGAACAGCTACCATGTAAGTCTGCGCTCCGATAGCTCTGTGGATGTGGCGGCAGTCGCCAGCAAATTTGGCGGCGGCGGTCATAGGAGTGCCGCCGGATTTCAAATTGAATCAACATTGGTCGCATTGAAAACAAAAATTATTGAATTGGCCGAAAATTTGTAAATCGGATGAGTTCATCATCTCTAATACCTGAATTTTGCACGAGTCGGAGGCTTTCATATGCAAGATTCAGGTAACAAAAAGCAAGCGTTAATAAATCAGCAGGAATTAAGTGGGGTTATCGCTGTTGATAAACCTCAAAATATAACATCGGCAAAAGTCGTTGCCTATGTGAAACGCCTGCTAAATGTCGGGAAAGCGGGTCATGCCGGCACCCTGGACCCTTTCGCTGAGGGCGTTCTGGTCTGCTGCATCAACGATGCAACTCGCCTGGCCAGGTTTCTGCTGGCCGGCAGTAAAACCTACGAAGCAACCCTCAAACTGGGAATCGAAACCGACACGCAGGATTCAACCGGGACCGTTACAGCCGTGAGCCGGGGATTTGATTACCCGGAAGACACGATAAGATCAGTGGTTAAGCAATTTGAAGGTGGAATTGAACAACAACCACCGGTGTTTTCGGCATTAAAACACAAAGGAACGCCGCTTTATAAGTTGGCTCGACAGGGCACACCGGTTCAAAAGCCGGCCAGAAGTGTCCATATTGCAAGCATTAAAATACTTGAAATAAAGCTGCCGTTGGTTCGTTTTAAAGTCTGCTGTTCCGCCGGTACATATATCCGCACGTTATGTGCCGACATTGGAAGGCAGCTCGGATGTGGCGGCCATCTATTTGCGCTGAAGCGGCTCGCCAGCAGCGGGTTTAAAATTGAACAGGCCCTCTCGCTGCCGGCATTAGAAAAACTTGCGTCAGCGGGCAAATATTCACGCTTTATCGTCAGCATGGCAGACGCCCTTCCGGACATGCCGGCATGTGTTGCCGATCAGAATTTGATCGAGAAGATCAGACACGGCAAACCCGTAACAAAAAAAGATTTGAGTTTTGGCCAAGTGTCTGTAAAAAAGAACATGCATGATGTTAACATCAAAGTTGTGGACGCCGGCAATAAGCTGCTCGCTGTACTCAATTATGGAAAAGACCCGGACAGATTCTCATATGCGTGTGTTTTCCCGAATTGAAAAAGTCAAACCGAAAACAATATAAACGACAATTTTCCTTACAGGAGGCCGGAGAAGTGGTTTTTGACACAGAAAACAAAAAGAAGCTGATTGACAAATTTAAATTGCACGAAACAGACACCGGATCACCCGAAGTTCAGGTGGGACTATTGACCTATCGTATTTCCTCTCTCACCGAGCATTTAAAAATTCACAAAAAAGACCATCATTCCCGCAGAGGCTTGCTGATGATGGTCGGCAGACGCCGCAGACTGTTGAACTATGTGAAGCACAAAAATGTCAGTCGCTATCGGGCCATAATTGACACGTTAGGGTTGAAACGGTAGCCTGCCGATCGGGCTCACCCCTTGCGCCGCAATAATCAGTGGTTTCAGCGGTGCAATTGTTTAGCGTTGCTGATAGGAACAGCGATGCCGAATGAAACAAACGCTGTCCGAAGCCCGATCCTTTTCGGGTTTTGATAGACATACAAAATTTAACGCCTGGCCTTTCTATGATCGCCGGTTTGAAATGCGGACTTCATTATGGATGAAAAAGGATTTGGCGTTACTTCATTTTAGGAGAAAACATGGAAACTTTACTTAAAGAAGAAATCGGGGGTCGAACGCTGAGTATCCAGACCGACAAATTGACAAAACAGGCATCAGGATCGGTTGTGGTTCAATATGGAGATACCATTGTACTTGTGACCGTTGTGGCCACCCATGATGAAAGGGACATGGGTTTTTTACCTCTGACCGTAGAATATCAAGAAAAAATTTATGCCGCCGGACGAATCCCCGGAAACTATTTCCGTCGAGAAATCGGTCGGCCCAGTGAAAAAGAAACGTTAACTGCCCGTCTGATCGACCGGCCCATTCGGCCCCTGTTTCCAAAAGAGTGGCGCTATGAAATTCAGGTGATTGCTACCGTGTTGTCCATGGACCAGGAAAATGACCCGGATACCCTGGCAATGATCGGCGCCTCGACAGCTCTGGAAATTTCCGACATCCCGTTTGCCGGGCCGATTGCCTGCGTGCGGGTGGGTCGGATTAACGGCCAGTTGATGATTAATCCGCCATCTTCGGAATTAGAAGGTAGCGATATCAATATCATCGTTGCCGGTTCCAAGACCGGCGTCGTGATGGTAGAGGGCGGCAGCGACGTGGTCAGCGAAGCCGATATGCTGGAAGCCATATTTTTTGGCCACCGGGAAATGCAGCCGCTAATTGATCTTCAGCTAAAATTGAAGGAATCCAATGGCGTGCCGAAACGGCCGTTTACCCCGCCGGAAAAAGATCCGCAGCTGGTCAATACCTTAAATGCCGAGGCTTCCGGTCGGATGCGTGAAACCATTCTCATTCCTGAGAAAAAAAGTCGCCAGAGTGCAGTGCGTGAGCTCAAGGCCGAAATATTTGAGAAGCTGGGCGAAGACTATAGCGACCGCAAGGCAGAAGTTTACGATATTCTTAAAGATATCCAGAAACAGGTCAGCCGGGATCTTATTTTAAAAGAAAACCGTCGGATTGATAATCGTAAATTTGACGAAATCCGGCCGATAACCTGTGAAGCGGGCTTACTGCCCCGACCCCACGGCAGCGCGCTTTTTACCCGGGGTGAAACCCAGGTCCTCGGCGTCTTGACCCTGGGCTCCGGACAGGACGAGCAACGCGTCGAGACCCTTTACGGTGAGGAATTCAGACCCTTTATGCTTCATTATAATTTCCCCCCGTATTCTGTGGGCGAAACCAGACGCATGGTCGGCCCATCGCGTCGCGATATCGGACATGGCGGGCTGTCCACCCGGGCCATTCAAAAAATTTTACCGGATAAGGAAGTATTCGATTACACCATTCGACTGGTTTCTGAGGTCCTGGAATCCAACGGTTCTTCATCTATGGGCACCGTTTGCTCATGCTGTATGGCGCTGATGGACGGCGGGGTTCCCATAAAAGCCCCGGTGGCCGGTATTGCGATGGGCCTGGTAAAAGAAGAAGATCAGGTGGTTATTCTTTCAGATATTCTTGGGGATGAAGATCAAACCGGCGATATGGATTTCAAGGTCACCGGCACCGAAGAAGGAATCACCGCGCTTCAAATGGACATCAAAATCCAAGAACTTTCCCGCGACATCATGGAACGCGCTTTGGAGCAGGCCCGTGTGGGAAGGATTTTTATCCTCAATAAAATGCTGGAAACCATCAGGGAACCGCGCAAAGAAATCTCGCCCTATGCCCCCACGATCAGTACAATCAAGATCAATCCAGATAAAATCCGCGAGGTCATCGGACCGGGAGGCAAAATAATCCGAGGGATTCAAAGCGAAACCAATACCAGCATTGAAATAGATGATTCCGGTCTGGTTAAAATTGCCGCCTTTTCAAAAGAGGAAGGCGATGCCGCCCTTAAAATGGTAGAGGACCTCACTCAGGAACCGGATATCGGTGCCATTTATGAGGGTAAAGTGGTCAAAATTACAGATTTTGGAGCATTTGTGCAAATTCTGCCCGGCACGGACGGCCTGGTTCATATTTCCCAGCTCGCCAATCGGCGCATAACCAAAGTATCGGATGTCGTCAAAGAGGGCGATACGCTCAAAGTTAAAGTTTTAGAAATCAGCCGGGATGGAAAAATACGGTTAAGCCATAAAGCGGTCCTGGAAGAGGAGCATGGACGCTCAAATCGATAAAACCGTTCTGAAAAACGGTATCCGGATCTTAACCAAGACAATGCCCCATACCCGTTCGGTGTCCATGGGGGTCTGGGTCAATGTCGGTGCCCGCGATGAAAACCTGTCTGAAAGCGGGCTTTCGCATTTTATCGAGCATATGATCTTTAAGGGGACCCGGCGTCGATCCGCATTTCAGATTGCCAAAGAATTTGACGCTATCGGCGGTCATACCAATGCCTTTACGACCATGGAAAACACCTGTTATCACGCCAAGGTGATGGACACGCACACCGAAACCATGGTCGATATCCTCTCCGATATCTTTTTAAATTCAATCTTTGACCCTTTGGAAATTGAAAAAGAGCGTCCGGTCATTCTGCAGGAAATCGGAATGATCGAAGACAGCCCGGATGAATATGTCCACCTGCTGTCAGGCAAAAATTTTTGGGGCGACAGTCCACTGGGACGCTCGATACTTGGCAGCCCGGAAAATATTACCCGGTTTGATGCGGATCTGATAAAAAAATTTTTCCACCGTCTGTATCAACCCGATCGTATCGTGATTTCTGTTGCCGGTAATGTGGAGCATACGAGCATAGCCGATCGGCTGGGGCCGGCTTTTGAATCCATCCGGCCTGGAAACGGGATTGCCGAACGCCTCGCTTCCCAGTGCCAATTTCTTGTCGATCTGAATTACCGGGAACTTGAACAGGTCCACATCTGTCTGGGAACTCCGGGATTGTCGATTACCGATCCGCGTCGTTACGCATATTCCCTGCTTAACACAATCCTGGGAGGCAACATGAGCTCACGGCTCTTTCAGGAAATCAGAGAAAAACGAGGGCTGGCCTATACGGTGTATTCCTTTATTACGTCCCATGTGGATACCGGCATGTTTGGTACCTATTTCGCGGTTGATCCCAAACGGGCGCTGGAAACCACTGAACTGGTTCTAAATGAAATACACAAATTAAGAAATGAATTTGTGGCTGCTGCCGAACTCCAAGGCGCCATAGAATACACCAAGGGCAGTCTGCTGCTGGCATCTGAGAGCAATGATAATCAGATGGTCCGCAGTGCCCAAAATGAGATTCACTTTAATCGCATCATCAGTTTGCAGGAAGTCATTGAAAAGGTTGAATCGGTTACGACAGAGGAAATTTTGGATCTGGCCAAACACCTGTTTGAGAAAGAAAAAATGGTGTTAACGATGCTGGGCCCTGTCCAGGATAAGAAGCCATTTGAAGATATCCTGTACCCTTGACGCAAACGTTCAACGGTGCAGGATCATAATCTCCACGTTAAATCGAGGTTTCAGGTGTCAGGTGTCGGGTGTCAGAAAACAGTCTGCCCTTTGTCTTCTGTCATCTGTTTTCTGTGCTCTGTCCTCTGTATCTTCCTGACACCTGAACACTGACACCTGACACCATCGTGTGATGAATTCTTCCCCGATTATTAAAATTTTGCGCCTGCGTCCGGATACGGATTCAGACATCCCGCTGCCGCGCTACATGACCTCGCAATCAGCGGGGATGGATCTATGTGCCGCCATAAAGGAGGACCTGGTTTTAAACAAAGGCGAACTCACGCTGATTCCCACCGGTTTTGCCATCGCCCTTCCGGAGGGATTTGAAGCTCAGATTAGACCCCGCAGCGGACTGGCGATAAAACAGGGTATCGGATTGATTAATTCACCCGGAACCATCGATACCGATTACCGGGGTGAAATAAAAATCGCGGTCATCAATCTGGGCGGCAAACCTTATACGTTTCATCGCGCAGACCGCATTGCCCAGATGGTCATCAAGAAAGTATATTTTGCCAGACTTGAAATCGTAGAAGAGCTCGACGAAACCAGACGCAACACCGGTGGATTCGGGCATACGGGGAAATAAGTCTATAGAGCGGCTCTTCGAGCCTTGAGGAGCAGCCCTGCGGGCTTTGAGGCTGTAAGCAAATTTTAAATCCTCAAGCGAAGCGCTCCTGAAGTGAAACGCTCCTCAAGCGAAGCAAATTAAATTTGCGATGCGATCATTCAGCCTAACGAAAGTAAGGCTGAATTGGATACGTTTTTATGAAACTGGAATTGCAGAGACCCCGACAATGTACCGACTATAACCTGGCCGTCTGCGTATTGGCCAGCGGCAGCAAGGGCAACGCTATTTACATTTCAGATGGGCCGACATCCATTCTGATAGATGCCGGTCTTTCCGGGATTGAGATTAGACGCCGTCTAAAATCCCGGGGGCTGAGCCCCAAAGACCTGGATGCCATTCTGGTTACCCATGAACACAGTGACCATATCCAGGCCGTCAGTGTACTTTCCCGCCAGTTAAAGCAGCCGAGATATCTTAGCCGCAAATTGAAAAAAAAGCATCCATCGGCAACTCCTTTCATGAAATCCGGACTTTCCAATGCGGTTCAACCTTTCAGATAAACAATCTGGTTGTGCATCCCTTTGCCGTATCCCATGATGCGGCCGATCCGGTGGGTTTTACAATCGGACAAAATGGCAAGCGTATCGGCCTGGCGACAGATCTGGGCACCGTCACGCCATTGGTAAAAGAGAATTTGAAAGACTGCCACTTACTGATCATCGAAGCCAATCATGATCCGGACATGCTGGTAAACGGACCCTACCCCTGGCCGCTAAAGCAGCGCATCCAAAGCCGCATCGGGCATCTTTCCAATATACAGTCGCAAAATCTATTGATGGCGTTACAGCACAGCCGCCTTGAACACGTGATCCTGGCGCATTTAAGTGAAACCAATAACGCCCCCAAAAAAGTCCTGGATGAAGTATCCAAGGCGCTTACCCGTTGTAACCCTCGTCTGACAGTCGCCAACCAGCACCGCAGCGGAGAGATCATTTATCTCAAGTAATGTCCTCCGAGATTTCTCATGCTTAAAAACACAATAACCACGGTGGCAAGTTTTCGTCATCTGCTTTCGGGTGTCAGTCACCAGGTTCAACGTTCAAAGGTTCAAAGGTCAAATAACAGCAGAAACGGGTCAGATGTGATTCGAAGAACAGAGGAGAGCAGCCAGAGGCCAGAACCCTTGAACCCCTGAACCCAGAACCTCTGAACCTGGTTGAACCTTGGAACCCAGCAACTGACACCTGAACACTGAAAGGGTGATCCCTGCCCACATTATCTCAAGATTGCATATTTCATATGGTAACAAAGAATAAAAAGCACGAAATGCTTGATATGTAAAAAAGATGCGCTTTAATCATAAAAGATTTACAAAAATTGAGGATTTCTACCTAAAAGGGAGCAATATAATAATGAAAAACATTGGCTGGATAGGAATTGTTATTATAGCATTAGGTTTAGGTTTTTCCTTAGGTTGGTCTCAATCGGAAAAGATCGATACTATAGGCGAGCGGAAAATTAACAAAATTAAAAAAAGTAGACTCATAATTAAAAAAAGTGAATTGATTCCAAGAAAAATAGAGATTCTCGAATTCTATTCTGAGGTATTGAATGAAATATCAAATGAGGAGGATACAAAAGTTATCGAAAATCATTATGCAAAAGGTGAAAACTATTACATACTGAAGGAGAATATAACCGTAGAAGATAAATCAAAGATTTATGACATTTTTGCGTCGGCTGATCTCGATGTCATAGAAGCAATAGATGGCTGTGGAGAGAGTGCCGGCTATTGAGAAGGAATGACTGATATAAAACTTTAACTCGCCCTTACCACCAACAAATAACCTTGTCGCTTTCAAAGACCAATTCAACCAATTTGTCGTAATCCAGATCCCCTTGGTACAATTTAAACTGTCGGGCTTTTTTGCCTTTTGATAAAGGTTCCATCAACTTTTTTATGACTGCATCTGGTTCTGATCTAAATACATGTAATATATTCATCTTAAGCACCTCTAAAACGGAATTATCAGATCATACTCAAATAATTTTTTACCCATGTTATCTAATGATATATACTCGAAAAAACCCCATTTCTCCACATTTGCCGCATTATCCGTATAGATTTCGCCTTCCAGGTCGTCTTTAAGAAATTCCAGATTTTCCTTGTAGCCTTCAAATCTGTCTGCAGGCATCTGGACCTCTCCTACAACAAACATATGTGTGTCAATCATCTGAACGCCCAGTCCCAAGCTAGATCTCAATCCTTCCCACTGGTTGTTTGCATTTCTTATTATGACTGCTGCTTTTTTTGTTTCCATTTCGCTCTCCCTTCAAAGGACCATATAGCGATCGCATTTATCTATCATTGCGCAATGCCTGGATTGGCTGGCCAAATCCTGGGCACTCATCCCTGCCGGTACTGACTGATCTTTTAAGCCAAGCTCTTCCCAACTTACATTACACAGCGATATCTCATCATCCTCATCAGAGCCGATAATTTCAGCGAGCTCCTGATACCTGGGGTGCTGTGATATCCGTACCCCCTCGTGGGTCAAGAATATGCAAAGCGCCTTGCCGGCCTTCTTTGCGGCTCTGGCAACCCCGATGAGATGGTCAATATAATTGTCCGTTGGGACAAAGATTCCCAATTTTTCTTTCTCTGCCATATAAAACCCCCCTTTTCAGAATTTTTCTCCCATAATTGAAATCAAACATGACATTCCCTGCAGTTTTCCCCAAATTGCTTTTCATGTCGGTTGAAAACTATGATTCTAATACCACATTGTAACACTCAATTGTCAAGAAAAAATTACCCAATGAATATCACAACATTATCTTCGGTTGAAATCAGGTGATTGTATTGCTGAGATCCTGACCTTCTCACTTTGGTTGACATCTCGCTGAGAGTGACTATTTATATTCCTAGGACGGGGAGCATTATATTAGTATTAATTTCAGCTGGTTCCCCGATTCACGATCTGTTACGCCATAACGGAGTTAAAAAAATCACAGCGATGTGTGCATCAATATCGGAGGTATGTAACGTGGCCAATAAATATGCAGCCAGAAAGAAGTTTGATGAAGGTGTTGCCGCCTATGTCAAAAAGGATTTTAAAACAAGCGTTGATCTATTTTCACGGGCGATAAAATACGATCCAACCCTGGCACTGTTTTTCGTGTGTCGGGGCGCTGCCAGGCTAAAATTGGGAAGAGCACGTGACGCGATCGGTGACTTTAATCAGGCAATTAAGCTGAACTCGACATATGCTCGCGCCTATCACCTGCGCGGGTTAGCTTATGAAAAATTGGGACAATTCGCCCGGGCTTTTCAAGATTTTGACACCTCCCTTGAGATCGACCCGGAATATGGTGCGGCCTACCACAGTCGTGACTCTGTACTTTCAAATCCAAAACAGCCCTCTTTAGCTTTCAAGGATTTTGAAATTGTCGATCATCTCATGGCCATGCGATTGACAGACTTTGATAAAAAGGTGCCGAGTGATCTGGCAATCTGATGCATCATCGGTCAGAAGTCAGAGGACAGAAAACAGAAGACAGATGTCAGATGACAGATATCAGATACTGGAGCAAAAGCATCCTCCTGGATCCTTTCAACTGTTTTCTGTTAAAAGACTTACCTCGGCTCAATTCCTTCGGCGCTGATTCCATGAATATAGTATTTGGAATCATTTAAAAAATGTAAAAAAATGACCACAAAGGCAATGGAGGCTTGAATCATCAGCGGCTTGTTTTGATATAAAATATCAAGTTGCTGGTGAAGCACTTTTTTTGAGTTATGTGCAAAATAGGTTGAAAATAGGCCGTCCAACAGCTGATCGCGGTCCGGTTTGGTAACCAAATCGATTCGACCGCTAAAACAATAGTTCATGGTCTCCAGGAGCAGATTGCGCTGATCGTGCGGGTCCTTAATATGGTAGCCGATCAAATGCATTAAGGTTCTTTGAGCTTCTTTCAAACCGGCATCACAGACCGCTTCAAAAAGAATTCGCAAGGCACGATCATAGCCGATGGATTTATGCTGTCGTATCATAGACAACAGGACGGTGTCTTTAAAAAGCTGATACAGCCTGCGGGCACCGTTTAGGGCTGAAGTCGGCGGATGGTCATTTGCCGGGATATATCCGCGATAATTATTGACAAACATCAACTGAAAAATGTTTTGAAAAAAATCAACCCCAGCCAGCGGATCTTCAAGGTCAATTCGCATATCCAGTGTGTTGTCGAGCCGATCGGCTAATTTCACCTGTACCGGCTGCGGCGAACGGCCGGCGCTTTCAAGCAGCCGGCCGATATATTGATAATAGGATTCGGTTTTGATGCGGGTCAACGATATGATATTCTCAAGCAGTTTTGACTCATCTTCATCACCCATGCGCTCCAGAAGGCTGTAAAGCCTGCCTTCCATATCCATCCACTGATGGGTATCAAAATCATATGGATTGATATCTTCCATAATATCATGAAACAGGACGCTCAACAGACCGATCAGGTTCAAACGGTCTTGATTGCGTGCAAACAGGGCCGTTGCCCGCAAAGGGTGCAGCACGGCCATGGGCCCCAGATGTCGTCTTTTTTGATGATAGGCGCTGAAAAGATACCCCAGGGCATCCATTAAAAGGCTTTTTTTCTGCTTGTCTTTTGAGGCACTCCGATCCAGTGTTTTGCCACCGATGATATACATCATCACGTTGTAGCGATTTAGAGACGCGGCGCTCAGGTTATAATTAAGCACCGAAGACAATTTTAAAAACTCGGTTAAATCATATTGCGGCATCATCGAAATTCCGTGACTAATTTTTCAACGGACGCGAAAATCTCAGCAGAAATTGCGTTAATTTCTTCTTTCTGAAGTCCCAAAATAGTTAAGGTTTGCGGGTCAATTTCAGACGATGACGAGGTGGCCTCTGAGTTAAAACCCGCTTCTTTAGCGGCAAAATCCGCTAAATGAACAATAAACGCCAGTTCGCTGTTACGCGAGCGCAATGGGTAATGATGATATCGTATGGCAATTGACTGGGTTTCAGGATAGCGCCAAAACCGGGCAGCGCGTGACATCACCTCGGCATGATCAAAACCTAAAATTTTCTTTTCAGCTTCAATAAATGTCTGTTTCCCGGTTTTTTGAAACTTTTTAAATTCTTTTTTGCGTTCCAGTACGAAAGGATCGAGTATTATTTTACCCGCATCGTGAAGCAGTCCGGCAATAAACGCATCTTCAACCAATTCGAGGTTTTTCTTCTCTGCAATAATTCTTGACCCCAGGGCAACTGCCAGCGAATGTTTCCACAGATTGCCGGGATCTAGCTGGTAACCCTTTAATTTTTTACTCAAAAGCCGCGAGGAGGCGGCAATGGTAATCAGCTCTCCCAGCGTCTTTTGCCCCAGTAAAATGGAAGCGTGTTGAATAGATGACACCAGCCCGCTTAGCCCATAATAGGAGGAATTGGCCAAAGCGAGAACTCTGGCAACGATGGCCTGGTCGTGCTCGATGACACCGGATAGCTCCTTAAGGCTGGAATCCGGATCTTCCATAATTTCGCGTGCTTTCAAAATTATATTCGGCATCGGCGGCAATTCGACCAGACTGCGCAATATTTTGCTTTTCAATGATAAGATTTTGGTGTCTTCTTCGGTTTCAACAATAGGCGACGTCAAGCGGGCCGGGTTATCATCTGATAGCGCGCTAAATTGGTTATCCTGTTTAGAGACTGACGGCAGGGACAATTGTATAAGGATGTCGGCTTTGCATTTGGAGCATATCAGTTCCAAGGCCCGCTTACGGGTAACAATCAACTCGCTGGAAATCGTACTGACTCCGCGACATTCCGGACATTCTATTCTCATTATGGGTTTCCTAAATGGCTAATTGACCAAAAGGCCCCTTATTGATAAACATAAGTTGCTGCTTTGGTCTTGCGCCGATGCAATAGGTTGTATGTGCCTCGCTTTATTTCTAGTGGTTTGGTCTCTACTTGATATTATTAAGCAATTCATAAATTAAATCAAGCCAGTAACCGATGGCTCGCATGATGAACAGCAAGGAGGTCGCCCATGGATGATAAAACCCGTGAGATACTGGATTATTTCAAACACATAAACTCCATTCCACGCTGCTCCAAAAAAGAGGATTCAATTTCCACCTGGCTGCAATCCTGGGCTGCAAAAAAACAGCTGCCGGTAAAAAAAGATGAAGCCGGCAATCTGGTGTTTACGCTCAGCGCCAGTAAAGGATACGAACAGGCGCCCGGGATCGTTTTCCAGGGCCACATGGACATGGTCTGCGAAAAAATTCCGGAATCGCAGCATGATTTCACAAAGGATGCCATTCAACTGGTCTATGACGGTGACTGGCTGCGGGCGCAGGAAACAACCCTCGGCGCCGATAACGGCATTGCAATTGCCATAGGCCTTGCGCTGGCCGCTGACCCGAGTATTGACCATCCTCAGATTGAACTGCTGCTTACCGTCGATGAAGAAAGCGGCCTCAACGGTGCCAAAAAACTTCAAAGCGGATTTATCGAGGGCAAGGTTTTGTTAAATCTGGATTCGGAAACCGAGGGTGTTTTTACCGTGGGCTGTGCGGGTGGACGCCATACCCGTATCAGCTGTGACCTCAGTTTTTCAAATCTACCGGACAACTTCCAACCCTATCAACTTAAAGTTCATGGCCTGCAAGGCGGCCATTCCGGTATCGATATTGTCAAGCAGCGTGCCAATGCCAACAAGATTCTTGCCCGTGCGCTTTATCGCCTGCAATCTCTCGCCGACATCCGGTTGTTGTCTTTCAAAGGTGGCACCGCGCACAATGCCATACCCCGCGATGCAACGGCTATTTTTGGATGCGAGCCGGCAGCGGTCAAACCCGTACAAAAAGCCGTCTCCGAATTTGAGCATGCCGTAAAAACCGAATATGAGGCCGCTGAAAAAACTCTGGCGCTTTCAATTTCCCAGATAACCTCTGATAATATTGATCCGCCGGCCCTTGCATCGGGGGATTTCGCTAAGGTCATAAACATGCTTTTGGCTCTGCCCCACGGAGTCGCAGGGATGTCGGCCAATTTCAAAGAGCTGGTTGAAACTTCTAATAATCTGGCGACGGTTGAAATCAAAAACAAAAGCCTGGACATTTTGACCAGCCAGCGAAGTTCGGTGATGTCCCGACTCGATGAAATAGCCGCTTCCATCAATGCCACGGCAAGCCTGGCCGCAGCGACAGCCCAAACTGAAAACGAATATCCACCCTGGCAGCCGAATATGAACTCAGCGCTGCTGCAACGCTGTAAAGAGATCTATCAAAAACTGTTTGACCGCGAGCCGGTAGTCGAAATCATACATGCCGGTCTGGAATGCGCAATTATCGGAGCCACATACCCGGGCGTGGATATGATATCTTTTGGGCCCACGATCCAAGATCCGCATTCGCCTTCTGAGCGCCTTTATATCCCCTCAATTCGAAAAGTGTGGGATTTTTTAGGGGCGCTGCTATCTTCCTATGGTCCCTAAGAAAACGTTTGAATACCGGAACGTTTTTTTGACAACCACTATAAAGCCCGCCTAATGCCCGATGACTTCGTTTTCTGATATTACTTTTTATTTTTATCCGACCGTACGGTTTGATCAGAAGGAGATTCTGCATTGCGCATAAATTCGAGATCGTTTTTGCTTCTTTGGGCCATGCGGGATTCCACTTCTTCTTTTGACAGTCCCATCAGGATTTTATAAGCATTATATTTGGTCTTGCAAAAATAGATATCAAACGGTTCCTTTTTTTCTTCAGCCCTGTAGATCCGGATCCCTGGTATATCATCATTTTGAATATACTCACTTTCAGAGTTTATCAACAATGGTTCAATATCGCGTTTGTTCAACCAGGGTATGCATGCGCCTTCCATGCCCAAAGCCGAATCCATGATGGATCGAATTTTCTCGGTCACCCCACCGACGGCCAGGATAATGTCACCGGTAAGTGAGCCGGTTACACCGTAGCGCTGATTGACCGGCTGTTTCACAAAGTCGGATATCAGGGCAATATCCATGGCAACGGAGGCACTGTCGCCTTCTACACCGCCGTGGGCCTGAATATAATCCACATACATTTCATATCCAACATAAGGGGCACCAATATTATTCAACACCTTTTTTATAGAGGCCCTGACATTTTGAGCTGCTGCTTTGGCAATATCACCGATTTTACCGGGAGCGACGACTTTATCCGCGGTACCGACGTTAATCTGGCAATGAATCGGAAGGGGTTGACCGACCATCTGGCCGCTGGATTTTGAATGGATGACAGCCAGACCGACAACATAACCGATGGAATCGGTCATCGCGCTGATATACTTCTTTAGATATTTTTTATGCTCGCTGAATTCTTTGGCAAGTCCGCCTTCCAGGCTTAAATGCTCTTTTAGGGCCTTTCTGACATGCCTGGCTTCAACTTTAGGTGCATTTTCAAAAATAGCTTCAAACTCAGCGGATTTAATAATGCCGTTGATCGGCCGTAAAATGCTGCTCAATTTCCCGTCCGAGGCGCGGCACCTGAGCTCTTTGATAATTTCAAGAACAGCGCTTCTGCAAATCTCACGTTCCTGTAACTTAAAATCATCGGGAAGCGTTTTGCCGAATATATATTCGCTGCGCTGCTTGACACTTTCATAGCCTTCTTTGGCGATAACTTCCCCCCAGGAATCCTTGAACTCTCCTGCAAGGTTGATAATTTCCTGTTTAACATATTGAGCCACCTGTCGAATATTTTCAGCCGTTTCGGGCACGGCGCTTTCCATTTGAACGATTTCGCCTTTGTCTTCGATGCGGCTTAGAAACGCGCCCTCGCCTTCTTCCTGAAGATGTTGCAGCGTATCATGGTTGCAGCAGGCGACGAAAATATTTTCAGCCCTTAAAGGGTTCTCGGATCGGTCTGCGGCGCCGCTGCCGGTATTTCGGCCGCCCTCAAGGAAATATTGCTTGTTTTGCATAATCTCCAGCAATTCGGCCATATATCCCACCTTGATCAGGGTTTTTAGTTCATCGATGTAAATAATCGCAGATTTTGCATGGGCTCCCAGGTAGGCACGCTTGTGGCAGGGAGTTTCAAGATTTCCAGATTGGTAGGGATCATGACGAAATCCGCCTTTCATGTTTCTGGCATCCGGTTCCGATATTCTGGCCATCAAGTCCTTGTCTTTTCGGGGATCATATAAAATTTCCGGAACCATATCTTCCAGAGGCTTGACCGCATTTCGACGATCCGAGTGGGATTCCCTTTGAATTTTCTCCTGGGCTTTGTGATTGTTCTCCTGCATATACATAAATATGGCACCCATTCCCGTCAGTCCGGCGATAAGAAACGCAGCCGGGAAAAATATGCCGGCGGCGCTGCCGAAAACGGCCGCCCAGAGCAACCCGCGTTTCGCATTTCGGGCGGATTGGATTTGAGCCGCAAGACTGAATTCATCCACGCTGTCCCTGGCCGAATCGATTCCCTTAATAAAGGTATCAAGCAATGGTTCTATTATTTCAGGATCCTCATAAGCAATCCGCACATGGTTTTTATCTTTTGCCGGGTAGCCAATGATGGCTTCTTGGGGCCGCAAATAGTCACCGAGAGATTTTTCTAAAACTTCCTTGAACATGTCGGCCAGCATGGATTTGCCGGTTCCCGGTCTTCCCACCATAAGAATGTGTCCCCTGTTTTGAGCGATTTTCCGTATCGCCCGTTTGGCCTTATCCTGGAATATGACCCTGTCAATGGGATCTTCAGGCACGGCAATCTGGGAGGTATCTTCAAAAAAATTAAGCCGCTCATCCAGGATATGGGGATAATCCAGCAACTCTTTTATCCAGTCATAATCATTGTCGTTGTAATCACTCGTCATGGTTGAAACCTTCTATTGAATCCAGGAGATAAAACTTTCCGGCTTCTGATACACTCACATATTTGCTGATTTCATCATAGACCCGGGGCAAATTCTTTCTGAGCACCTCAAGGGCTCTTAAATCATGAAGGACCGAAATCAGTGTCATCATCTTATCTTCAGCGCTATCGGACTGCGGTATATAATTGAATGAAATCCCGATCTGCATATAATTCAAGGAGGGTCTGATAAAATTTCGTTGATTTGAATCGATGTCATTCGCCTTCAAAATATCGCGGTAAATTTTAGGAAACGGTGACTTGGAATAGTCAACTTCAAGCTGTCTATTAAAGAACAATTTAAAGGGCCGTGCTTGATTTTTAATGCAGAGATCAAAGGCATTTTTGAGGTTCGCATCGGCTTGCAGCGACTGTTCCAGCAGGAGCATATATTTGATGAGCTTGGCCTCATCCAGTGCGTATTCCACCTTATTATTTGAATTCAAAACGCAACACCTCAGTTTTCCATTTTTTTGATAGGTGATCAAACGGCGGGTGCGCCCGGAATCGTAAGCGCTAAAATCAAAACCTCGCATCTCAAACAGCCCTTCAACGATACAGGCCTTTCGAAGAAGGACACCGACATTTTTTGAAATATAATTATTAACGTATTTTAGTTTATCCTCAATGCTGCCCTGCAGCTTCAGATAGGAGAAGTTTCCGCCAATATCCTCGCATATCCCGATGATATGGGCGATTTTATACGGGTCTAGCTGGGGTAATCTTTTGGAAACGGCATCATATGATCGTAAGGACTCGTAAATAGTGTTCAGGTGGGATTCGAGATCCTTATCTTTCAAGGGCGGTATCTTGATCTTGCAGCGTGAAATTAATACCTCCGGAGGGATTGCATGACCCTTCCACAGATTGCGGAATCTGCGGGGGAATATGCGCTTAACGTTATCAATAATTTTGGTTGTTGTGCGCTGCGGATAGTGAATTTCGCAACCAATGAGCCGTTTCTCAACTTCAATCGGGTTGGGGTTCAGCAGGTAATGGGCGATATCAGAAATTTGATATTCCTTAACCGTGTCTGTATGTTTGCCGCTTTCAATTGTGCTCAAATCAAATTGAGAATCCCTGCCCTTGGATATGATCCAAACATCTGTATTTAAATCGGAAATTTTTCGCTTATTTTTAGTAACTGTCACGCGACGGTCCCTCTTCTTTTTGCATTTTGTGGCAAAACATTCACGCCACCAAGACACAAAGACGCAAAGATGAATATTAACCAAAGGTTTCGCTTTGTGTCTGGGTGCCTTTGTGGCAACTTGGTTCCCCGATAAATCGGGATTTACGCTTCGCTCCAACCGGTTTATCCGGATTAGGTATTAAAGGTAATATCGGTTAGTTTTTCGAAGACTTGAAATTTGAACATTAATTTCATTCAGTTAGGCATCATTGAACTGCATTGCAAATTCGACGGGAAATTGTGGGCATTGCTGACTGCCATATGTCAAATCCATGACTCCGGTAAAAAATTCTCGGTGGCAAGGCTTTTAGCTGAAGTTAAATAATTCTCTAATGCTTTGATTTTAAATAGATATATATTGATTCGCTCTGTAGAAAGAAAATTGGTATAAATTTTGCTTTAATACAAGATGAAACCATTTTTATGAAAAAACTTAGGAGATTCTGCCATGTGGAAAAACATCGTAATCGGTACAGTTTTGGGTCTTTTTCTGGCAAGTTGCGCCAGCATGCCGGCCGGGCAAACCCCGCCGCCCCAGGAAATCATTGTAAAAGTCCAGGCGGTCGATCCGGCCAAAGTGACGGTGACTGCGAACGATGATAAAGACCAAATTAACAAATCAATGGAAGTTCCCAATCAGGAAGGGCATCTTTCGCAGCTGTCTTTCATTTCCGGAGATAGAGCCTTTGTTAAGATCTTTTCCGGGCTTTCGATTTCTGATGTAACCCGACTCTGGAATGATCTTGTTGTCCTGGAAAACAACACCAAAATCCGGAATGTGAGCCTGTTCATTAATTCACCCGGTGGGGATGCCTTTTCAGGGCTTGCGCTGGCCGATCAGATCGAGCGCGCCAGACGAAAAGGATTCCACATTACGGCGCACGCCTCCGGAATTATCGCCAGTGCGGCTGTGCCGGTTTTTGCGGTCTGTGACGAGCGTCTTGCAGCGCCCGGCACGATTTTCATGGTTCATGAAGCCGCTCTATGGAAGTGGCCGGGACGCGAGACCGCATCGGATATTCGCTCTCAAAACGAATTGATGCATCTTTTGCGGGAACGATATATTGCGAAACTAACTGCCAATTCTAAATTAAGTAAAACCAAGTGGGAAGAACTCGAAAAGAAAACGACCTGGTTTAGCGTCGAAAAGGCCATGGATTGGGGATTGGTGGATAAGATCGAATAAGCTGTTATGTCAAAACGGTCCCAGGGGGCCGGGCAATGGCTTGGATAATATGATCGCCTTCAATCAAATGGCACGCTTCCCGTGTGAAGCGTTGATTGAACGAGATGGCAAGCCATCCGAATGGCAGAACCTCATCCTTTAAACACAAAGAGAGACGGCCGCTACGATGTAAGCAACGGCCTCTCTTTTTTTTTACGGTACGGGCCAACAGGCTCAACCCAAAATCATGTGAGCATTTTAAGGAGGCTCATAACGAAAATATTAAGCGTTAGATAACGAGAACGAGGACGACGACGAGTACGAGGCGAAAGAACGTTGCCTAATCTCGTATTCGTTCTCGTGCTCCTCCTCGTCCTCGATATTGGCATTTTTGAGATGGGTTCTATTTACACGGATTTAGCTTGCGGAATGCAAATTATGAAACCGCATCTTGAATAACACAATCCGGGTTGCGGCAGTATCCGAACGCAAGCTTTTCTTCTCGACTTTTATATCGAAATCGGTTTTCAAAAGATTAAAAAGGTCTTTACCGGTTTTTCTCATCTCAGAGGCCAGAATGATCTCACCCCCAGGCTGTAAATACGATCTAAAAAGTTGAATCAAGGGCACAAAATCCTCCAGCTTATAGGTGATCTCAGAAGCCACAATCGTGTCAAATTTACCTTTTAGCTGCGGACGATGCCAGTCGAGTTTTAGTATCGGAAGACTCGGACAATTATTGAGATGCGCATTGGCCTGCGCGAAATTTAATGCATCCGGATTATATTCGGTCATCGTAATCTGGTGTCCGAAGGTCGCCGCAACGATGCTGATCAATCCGACACCGGCACCGATTTCTAAAAACCGTTTGCCGGGATCTTGCGGCATGTCGGCAAGATATCCGGAAAGCACCCAGGACGCTTTCCAGATTTTGGCCCATAGCGGAAAATCATGGAGCACATCACTAGGGTTGATAAAGCGGTCCAAATACTTGGGCAGGAGAATGTTAAACTTCTTGCCGTTAACAACAACTTCAGTGGTTTCGGCTTCGTATTCTTGATGGAAGGCTTCGATTGAGAACATATAGAGCGTCCCTCAAATTCAGCAACTTGAGTGAATACAAAAGGTTTTTCGAGACATGGGTTTTATCTCGATCTCCAACAGTGAGCGGTGCGAACTGGATTTTAGTCTTGTAAGTGGTATCAACGGACATTATATTACCTGAATCTTGCATGAAAATAGATGAGAATCTTTTGGTTATTTAATTACAGCAGGTTCACGCAAGAATATAGTACAATACATTTTACTTAAAAAGTAAATCGGATGATGATCTTTTTTATTTCTCATCTATTTTCACCCAGAGGGCGAGCCGGAGGCTCCCATATGCTGCGTTACCTGCCCGCCATCGCGAGCCGCTCAGGCGAGGCGGGCGGGTTAAGGGCTCGAAGTAGCATACTACGACATCGCCCTTAAGTGCCTTGCCTATGGAAGCCTCCGACTCGTGCAAAATCCAGGTATGAATACACTCATTTACCATTTGAACCAAGCAATATTAACTTCGGGGAGTTTAATTTTAGATGCAGCCAAAATTAATATTTGCCTGGTCGCTAACCTTTGGTATAAGAAGATCTTACAGGAACAAGGATTTAGATCCTGGAATTTTTTAAGATACTTAAAAGATAGCATATTTTAGGGGGATCGTGCTTTTCGCTTCTATCCTGCTGGGGCGAAACCCCTAATTTGATCGGCATGTTCTGAGTTCGCACAAACAAAAGGAGGCTTTATATGTCGAGCAGTGAAATTTACGATTTAATTATTATCGGTGGCGGTCCGGGTGGACTGACCGCCGGCATTTATGCCATGCGCGCAGCTTTAAAGACAGCACTTATCGAACTGGGCGCTCCCGGTGGCCAAATGAACAACTCCGATTCGGTCGAGAACTGGCCCGGTGATGAGCATATCGGAGGTGCCGAGCTGGCCATGAAATTCTCGCAGCACGCCCAATCCTACGGGTTGGACGTCATTTCCCAGGAAGTCGTGGAGCTTAAACCCGGGCTCGATGTTCACACCGTAAAGCTTGCCAACGGAGACAGTTTGATGGCACACGCGGTCATACTGGCCACCGGTGGCAGCCCGCGCAAACTTCAAATTCCAGGCGAAGAGGAGTATTACGGTAAAGGCGTCTCTTACTGTGGGGTTTGTGACGGCTTTTTCTTCAGGGATAAAACCATCGTGGCCGTGGGCGGGGGCGACACGGCAGTTGAAGAATCCCTTTATCTCGCCAAACTGGCCAAGCAAGTCTATCTGGTCCATCGACGGGATGCCTTGCGGGCCAGTGCGCTTTTACAGCAACGCGCTATGGCCGAATGCAAAATCGAAATTCTCTGGAATTCGGTGGTTACCGAAATCAAGGCCAACGATAACGGTGTTTATGCAGTGGACCTAAAAAATACGCAAACCGGTGAGAAAAGCATACAGACTACGGACGGGGTGTTTATTTTCATCGGGTTTGATCCCAACAATAAACTGGTTCCAGCGGGAACTAAAATGAATGCCGACGGCTATGTGGTTACCGATGAAAAGTGTGAAACCAATGCTCCCGGTATTTTTGTCATTGGTGACCTCCGAGAAAAATATTTTCGGCAAATCGTCATATCGGCATCAGATGGCGCCACGGCTGCACTGGCGGCTGCCCACTTTGTTGAAACTCGAAAATCGGCAGAGGTGTGCGAATTGCCGGAGGCCCTCCAAACGGAAGCCTCCTAATTTCTGGGTACTGAAGGTTGTTTTGGTTCTGTCAAAAAACCTTGAATTCGGTATTCGATATTCTTCATCATCAGCAGATTCGTTATAGCCCATATAAAATCCTGAAATGTCCGGCATCACTCACTTTTTTTTAAAATTTCTGATTCTGGCCGCCATGCTGCTCGGCCTGCCGCTGGGCGGCGTTTATTGGACCGGATACCCCGTATCACGTTATTTGGAATTTCCGCCCAAAACCCAATATGTTGACCATGAACCCTTTTCCTGGATTGCATTTGCGTTCCACGCCTTCCTAATTTCTGCTTTCCTCGCGCCACTCATTATTAGCGCTTATCAATCGCGCAAAGAACTCGAAACTCGAACCCGACCTTCACGGCCATTCCCCTGGTGGGGATGGCTGGGACTGGTGCTGGGGGCCATGGCCTGGGTTATGGCCTGGACCCGTTTTGAATGGTTTGCCGGCCTTCAGCCTCACACCTTTACCCCCCTGTGGTTATCGTTTATTCTGGTCATCAATGGCCTTTGCTTTCGGCATAACGGGCATTGCATGATGCTGGATCGACCGCTGTATTTTCTGCTGCTTTTCCCGGTCAGCTCTGCATTCTGGTGGTTTTTTGAGTATTTGAACCGTTTTGTTCAAAACTGGCACTACATCGGACCCGAATTTAGCTCATGGGAATATTTTTGGTATGCCACTTTGCCATTTTCCACTGTGCTGCCGGCGGTTTTGGGCATCCGTGACTGGATTTTATCAACACACTGGCTCCGGAAAAAATTTAGAAATTTTAGATCGATTGGGTATTGCACGTCCGAAAGTCCTTGCGGTTCTGACTCTGGCAGCATCCGCAGCGGGCCTGGCCGGCATCGGCGTCTGGCCAAACATCCTCTTTCCGTTGGTTTGGGTATCACCGTTATTGATTATCATATCCTTACAAACCTTGATGGGACGAGAGTCATATTCTTTGCGAGCTATCGGCCGGAAATTGGACCGGGATCGTTGCTGCTGCCCTGGCCGCAGTCATCTGCGGGGTGTTCTGGGAGATGTGGAATTATTTCAGCCTGGCCAAATGGGAATACAGCATACCTTTTGTCCACCGATATCAGGTTTTTGAAATGCCGCTTCTGGGGTATGCAGGATATCTTCCCTTTGGCCTGGAATGTGCGGTTTTCGGCAGCATGTTAGAAAGGGTTGTATCTGCAAAAAAGCGAAATGAAGATCCACCCATACTATAAAACCCAAATGAGCCTCTCGATCTTTCCCTTCGGCTCGAATCCGTTGCCGGTTTCTGACCCCTACAAATTAGATAATTACACTTGACTTGCCACTATATATTGTATATCTGCGGAACGATGTGGTATAATATCTTTAAACACGTACCGGCAGTTCGCTGCCGCCAATTTCACAAAAAGTATTTACAAATCGACAAAAATTTGAGAATTAGGAAATTTTTAAAAATGCATCGGAAACGTTGTTTCCTTTTAAATGATAATTATTATCTATACCTGTCCGCTTTATCATCGGCGGCAGGTGACAGGTTGATAAGGATTAAGCCTTGAAATTATTTCCTGAATTTTGCATGAAAATAGATGAGAACCTTTTTGTTATTTAATTCTAACCTTTTGAAACATTGTTGGGCGGGCTAATTAGAATGCGCAAAAATATCGGATTTGTTTCTACACGCTTTGCAGGTACAGATGGCGTATCTCTTGAATCCAGTAAATGGGCCGACGTTTTCCAGCAAAGTGGACATCGCTGTTTCTGGTTCGCCGGAGCCTTGGATCGCAAGCCTGATTATAGCCTTCACGTTCCGGAAGCGCACTTTCAGACCGAACAAAATCAATGGATCAATAAGCGGGTTTTCGGTATAAAAGGCCGCAAACAGCCCGTCACGCAAACCATCCATGACCTGCGCTCGCATCTAAAGTTTAAACTGCACGAGTTTATCAAGCAATTCGACATCGATCTGTTGATCGCAGAAAATGCGCTGACGATTCCCCTGCATGTGTCCCTGGGCCTGGCGCTAACCGAGACCATTGCGGAAACTCAGCTGCCCACCATTGCACATCATCACGATTTTTACTGGGAAAGGGTTCGTTTTTCAATCAATGCGGTCAGCGACTATATTCGAATGGCATTTCCGCCAAATTTAAGTAACATCCGACACGTGGTAATTAATTCGGCCGCCCAGGAACAATTGGCCCATCGTACCGGAATTGCCTCAACGATTATTCCGAATGTCCTGGATTTTGAAAACCCTCCGAAAGTCAGCCGAAAACGAACGGAGGTCTTTCGCCAATCCATCGGTTTGGAGCCGGATGATCGGATGATTTTGCAACCCACGCGCATTGTTCAACGCAAAGGCATCGAGTTTGCCATAGAGCTGGTTAAGGAACTGAAGGATGTTCGCAATAAGCTGGTCATATCGCACGAAGCCGGGGATGAAGGATTGGAATATGCAGAATGGCTGAAAGAATATGCCTGTGAGCATGGTGTGGATTTGCGACTGGTTTCGATCCGTGTTGCAGATCCCTGGACCGGAAACGGCAATAGTGGTGGAAAATATTCGCTGTGGGATGTTTATTCTTATGCCGACTTCATTACCTATCCGAGCCTTTATGAGGGATTCGGGAATGCCTTTTTGGAGACCATTTATTTTAAAAAGCCGATGCTGATCAACCGATATGACAACTTTGTGCGAGATATCGAGCCGCTCGGATTTGATCTGGCAGTGATGGATGGTTTTCTTTCCAAAAAAACAGTTCAAAGTGTCATTGCCATTATAGAATCTTCAAAACGAAGAAAAAAGATGGTCAACGTTAATTATACCATTGCGGCGCAGCATTACTCCTATTCCGTGCTTCGAAATCAACTTTCGGCTATTATGCAAAGCTTTTTTGGGGATGACGTCGAGCAGCTTACCGCCAAGACTCGCCCTGCAAAATCAAAGGGCTATCTGTATATTAATTCAAACCAGGTCATGTATAAGCACTTCAACAGCAAAAGTTGCACTCCCGTTAAATAGTCAAGTAGTCAAATGGTCGATTAGTTAAATAGTCAAAAAGGATAATATCCGATAACGAATTGACTATTCAACGATTTAACTATTTGACCAAAATAGAACTATTTAACCAACAAAATATTTCGCCTTAGACGGCTTTTAACCGACTTGGTTCTAAAAGGAGCCGGCTGGTTGAATCGACTGATTCCATTCTTATCTTAAGATCGAAGAATCGCAGGATTTATTATTAAAATTCGTACTGGCAAAGAGGAGCGCGATGCCGTTTTCCACCGTTCGCGGATTAAAGGGAAAAGTTTACGTCCCTGACCAGCCTAAGGAGGGGACCGGAAAGCATTCCTGCAAAGACTGTTATTCATGTCAGCTATGCAGTGATGATCGCTGCAGCGTATGCCTTAGCCAAAAATCCTGCCACTGTGAAAGATCTGCCAAAAATTAATTTGGCCATGTCAAACCCAATTTTTCACCGCTTTCCATAATAATGTTCCGCGTCACCGACAACCCGCGGAGCAGGTGGTGTGGATTTTTCCGCCATCGGCGGGAAAAAACAAAGGCACGGCAGTGCCTTAATCGGTGCGGGTGTAACCGGGTGCATAGCACCCGGTTTAAAAACACCCAATGACGGAATTGCGGTATAAGTGGTTGTCATGTAAGTTGTCGTAAAAGTGCTTACCAAAAAATTTTCATATAAAATAAGGAGTACAATCATGAATCGCATAAGCTGTTATTTTGAGAGAATCTCTGATTTTGCGGTGGGCCTGTTTCTGCTTTTTACCGGTTTAGCCCTCACTGTCGTTAGTTTTACGATAATTCCGATCATTGGATTGTTTATCGCCATTCCGGTATTGGTTTTAGCCGTTGCCTTTTTAGGTGCCAAAAGGAGCAAAGAATGTGCGTTAATCGCGCAACAAACCAAAAATATTTTATCGACTTGACCGGCGGCGGCAGATCGTATATCGTACATTTACGATAAACCTGGACACGGAATTATTGAAATGAATGAAGAATTTCCGCAAAATACCGGATGCTGCGATAAACCAGAGGGTCAGCCTATGGGGGTACACATCGCTCCCAAGCCTCCAACGGGGAGTTCTCGGCAGGAGGAGGTGTGTTGCGGGTCACCTCCGGAGCCTGAAAGCAGCCGTTTTGAAAAACCGGGATTCGCTCTGCTCGACTTCGTAGAGGAGTTTGTCCAGACGCCGGCCGGGGCGGTACCGCGCGTAAAAACGGCCCTGCAATGGTCGGATCGTGCCGGTACAGTCAAAGTGCGGCTGGGTATAAAGCGCGATCAATATAAAATTGCGCCGGGACTGTATTGTGTCGGAACTCCGAATTCAAAGGCGCCGGTTCTGGTCACCGCAAACTATAAACTTACTTTTGACATTCTGCGCCGGGAACTCAGATCAATGAGCGCCTGGATCCTGGTGATAGACACCCGCGGTATCAATGTGTGGTGTGCCGCCGGTAAAGAGCTGTTTTCAACTGCAGAAGTGGTTCGCCGCGTCAAACTCGCGGAAGTTGAAAAAGTGGTAACCCACAATCAGCTCATCTTACCACAACTGGCAGCTACAGGAGTTGCGGCGCATCAAGTAAAGAAAGAAAGCGGCTTCAAGGTAATTTATGGGCCGGTTCGAGCCAAAGACCTACCAAAATTTTTAACCAACGGTTTGAAGTCTGAACAGTCCATGCGTCACGTTACTTTCAGCACAATGGAACGCCTGATCCTTATTCCGGTCGAACTGGCGCATTTACCGAAACCGTCATTGTGGATTCTTCTAACAGCTTTTGCGATTTCCGGTATCGGAACTCATGTTTTTTCCTTTTCAGCGGCATGGGTGAGGGGTATTATGCTGGCTATCACCTATGCCGCGGGAATACTGTCCGGAGCGGTCGCCACACCGCTTCTTTTGCCCTGGATCCCGGGCAGATCCTTTGCGGTGAAAGGGGCTATAATAGGTGTTTTGAGCGCAGCCGGAATTGTGGCGCTCTTTCGAAGCGATTTGCAGCTTTTGGGAGCCTTGGCGCTGATGCTGTGCACTACGGCAATCAGTTCTTACCTGGCGATGAATTTTACAGGCTCCACTCCCTATACGTCGCCATCGGGAGTGGAAAAAGAAATGCGCAAAGCCATACCGCTGCAAGCGGTGGCCCTGTTAGTGGCTCTGATCGCCTGGGTCGGATCGGCATTCGCAGGTTAGTCTCTTAATAATTATTTTTGCGCTTTTTATGGCAAGCTATTTTTCAAAACTTAAATATTAGCATTTAAGTAATAGTTGAAAGTGCCTAAAGTGAACTAAAGTGCCTAAAGTTTTGGTCCGCCTCCGGCGGATCTATTTTATATAAAAAGACGGAGCGCGAGCGACACCATCACTTTAGGCATTTTAGCTCACTTTAGGCACTTTTTGTGATAGGATTTGCAAATGGAAAATTTTAGATATCTCCCCGGTGTGACGACCTTGAAACTGAACGAAAAAGAATGCGTGGGTTGCGGAATGTGCCAAATCGTATGCCCCCATGGAGTCTTTTTCCTTCAAAATAAAAAAGCCCGGATTCATGATCTGGACGGCTGCATGGAGTGCGGCGCCTGTGCGAAAAATTGCCCTACTGACGCAATCGGTGTGTCCCCGGGTGTGGGATGCGCAGGGTATATTATTCAGACCTGGATCAAGGGAAAAAACGCTGCCGCTTGCAGTAGTGCGGAATGTTGTTGATAAGTCAAAATGAATATCCAATATCGAACAAGGAATTTCGAATGATGAAGTTTCCAATCCTCTAAATTAAGTAGCTTTTAAACGTATTACAAAAACCGAGCTCAATTATTCTCATTTAATCCGCTTTCCATAATAATGTTCCGCGTCACCGACCACCCGCAAAGCGGGTGGCTTGTTTTTTTTCCGCCATCGGCGGAAAAAAACAAAGGCACGGCAGTGCCTTAATCGGTGCGGGTGTAACCGGTGCAATGCACCCGGTTTAAAAACACCTAATGACGGAAGTGCGGCATAAGTGGTTGTAGAAAAAAACGTTTGAATACCGGAACGTTTTTTTCTACAACCACTATAACAACCATTCCGTAATCCTTCAGATCCCTCATTCAGTATCCCTTCGAAATTCATTATTCCTTGTTCGATATTGGATATTCTATTTTCTGGTTATCCAGAAAGAACAAGTGGTATTGAATGTGGGAGCGGCTTCCAGCCGCGACAGTTGATTTCGCGGCTGGAAGCCGCTCCCACAGAGGGTTTATCCAATGGAACTTGGACTTTCCAAATAAGCAGAAACACCATATATAGTAGCTTTCTAAAATGACTACATCAATATTTAATTTAATCCTTTACAATCTAATTTTTGCCGCTATAGTAAACCTTATTCATCGTAGTCAACCACCAATAACTAAATGAAATTCAAAAAAATAATTTTTCTTTTGCGAAAATAATTGTTGTCTGCACTATTTTTATATGTTACCGCTCAAAAAGATTTTATGCCTAGAGGTGTGCGATGTAAAAACCATATAAAAAATTAAATGACCAATGGCCTGCACCCGGTTGAATATGACCCTTTTCGAAAATGCTGGATAAACGGAGCCTGATGGTACTTCAATCGCGAATTATTCTAACAGACAGGATGGAGAAATGGAAACCGCGAAAAAAAACCTGAAACTCATCGAACAGCGCACTGAAGCCGGCGATTCTCAAAAGACCCGATCGGCAAATCAAACAGATGCCGACACGCAAATCAGCATAAACGAAAAAAATGACATCCACGAGGTTTCCCGCAGAACCACGAAAGACAGGGAGCGGGAAGAAGTAAAACCGGTCAGCAAAAATCAGCTTATCAATAAGCTTAATTTCATCAACTTCCAAGATAGCACCCTCCTGATCAATCTTAAACACCGTAATTACCATACCCCCCTTACGCTATTAGCCAGCCCTCAACCGTGCCTGAGCGATGAGCTGGATTGTTCCTGGGTAAAATCGGAGAAGGATCTGCAGGCCCTGGATTTTTATGAATTTCAAAATATTTTAATCCCGGACGGTCCGAACCTCATCAGCGTGAAACCCGAACTCATCCGCATGGATAAAAAAGTCATCCGTCTGCTTTTACCGGATAATGGCTTTGAAATCAGTTCGCGGACAGTGATGCGGCATGCTTGTAAGGGTATAACGGCGCAATTAATTCAAAACAGCACTCTATTTCCCGGCACACTGGTGGATTTTAATGCCTGTTCACTTAAAATTGAACTTAAGGCCGCACCGCCTCAAACTTTTGAATGGATTAATCCGGAATCTTCAGTCAATCTAATCTTATCCGACCATAAGGAAACGTATTATTCCGGTGAATGCAAAATCATTCGACAAAACTCCGGTAGAAAAACCCGCGTCTATATTTTAAAGCCATTAGTTTATCAAATCCAGCGGTTTAAACATAAAGAATTTCGCAGTCACAGGTATCATTTAACGCCTTCTCCTGATGTTCTCTTCAGACATCCATTTACCAATAAGATGTTTGATCTTAAAGTCCTCGATTTGTCAGGATCGGGGTTTGCGGTAGAAGAAAATCAAAATAATTCTGTGCTCTTGCCGGGGATGATTCTGCCTGAACTGGAGTTGAGCTTTGCCAACAGTTTTAACATCAAATGCCGTGCTCAAGTCGTTTATCGAAATAACAATGAAACTGAAAAAGAGGGAAATTGGGTAAAATGCGGCGTGGCCCTGCTCGATATCAATATTCAAGATCATGCAAAGCTGATTTCCATCCTGCAACAGACCCAGAACGAGAATTCGTACTTTTGTAACCGTGTAGACCTTGATGAGCTCTGGAATTTTTTCTTTGAAACCGGGTTCATCTACCCCGATAAGTATGAACATATTCAAAAAAACAAACATCAGATCAAAGCGACTTACGAAAAACTCTACAATAATGACTCCAACATTACCAGGCATTTTATCTACCAGGACAACGGCCGAATCATGGGACATATGGCCATGCTTCGCTATTATAAGAAAACCTGGTTAATCCATCACCACGCGGCTCGCAAATCAGCTCTCAATAAAGCAGGGTTGATCGTTCTGGATCAAATTGGCCGTATGGGCAATAACTCCCACCGACTCGATTCTCTCCACATGGAGTATTTGATGTGCTATTATCGCCCTGAAAATAAATTTCCGAGTCGCGTCTTTGGGGGAGCTGCCAATTCGATTCATGATCCTAAAGGATGCTCGATCGACACCTTCGCCTTTTATCGTCATCAGCGTGATTTAACCCGGGTGGCGAGTCTACCTGAATCCTGGCAGCTTATACGTGCTTCTGAGGTCGACCTTTTAGAGTTAGAAAATTTTTACCAGCATGTATCGGGAGGTCTGATGCTGGATGCTACAGATCTAAGACCTAACTGTCTTAGCATTGATACGCTTTCTGAAGAGTACGAGCGTTTGGGTTTGAAACGCGACCGTCAGCTTTTCGCTTTACGGCAGGAGGATCAGCTAAAGGCAATTGTCATAGTTAATCTAACCGACCTGGGCCTTAATCTTTCCGACCTAACCAATTGTATTAAAATTTTTGTTCTCGACAAGAACGCGCTTTCGGCAGACATTTTAAACGCGACGTTGGATATATTGGCCACAAAATTTCAAAAAACAGACATGCCCGCTCTTCTATATCCTGCTGCGTATGCCGATGAACAATCCATTGCATACGAGAAGCGCTATAATTTATGGGCATTCAGTCTTCAGTTCTCAGATCAGTATTTCAAGTATATCAATCGTCTTCTACGATTTCTTTAGTGAAGAAATTCACGACACGGGTTTGCGCCCGCTGCAGGAAATTAGTGGTGTATAAGCAAATCTTCTAAAGTCAGTAAAAAAATCTATAAAATCTTTAAAAAAGCCTTCAAACCCATCTTCATAATCTTCAAACTGAATTCCAGAATGCTTCCCAACCATTTCCGCTTTCTTGGTAAAGTTGAAATTATCGACGTCTTTTAATTCACCGAAAATTAAGTTATGCGGCGTGACATTTGCGTCGATGTCTTGGTAGCCCGTATCATAGAGGTATGAATACAATTTAATTCCTGCATACGGATCGAAATTAAAATCATTTTGCATAATTTCCATTATTACATTTAAATACTTTTCAAGTCGATCGGAGTGACCGAAATACCGCAGACAGTTGCAGTCCAGATCAATCAGGCATAAAATTCCACCTGGCTTCAGGATCTTAGAAATATTTTTTACGATATCGAAACTTTCTAAACGATAGTATTCGAGAACAAAACGCACCCAGATAAAATCGAACATTCCAAGATCATTTAGCGGTTTGCGGATATCGGTACATACATACTCAATTCCCTCCTGGCTATAATGGTCTTCAGCAAACTGAATTCGCTGCGGCGATAGATCTACCCCAACCACTGACCCATCCGGTCCTACGAGCTTATTCAAGTGAAAGGTGGTTTTTCCTGGTCCACATCCTAAATCAGCAACGCGCATCTCCGGTTTAATGCCAGCCCAAAGCGCTTGTTTTTCAACAGCTATAGGATCCGTTTTCATATCAAGACGAACAGATTCTTCATCGCTTTCCATCAAATATCTGCGCTGATTCATAACTTGGGTTCCTCGGTTTGAAATTCTATCAGGCACAATTAATCGAATTATGGGTTATCCATTATAAGGTTTCACAGGAATGCTATTTTTAGTATAAATGCAAAAAAAGTCAACAGGTGCTGTGCATAATTAATACCTGAATTTTGCATGAAAATAGATGAGAATCTTTTTGTTATTTATTTGCAGAAGGTTTGCACAAGAATATTCTACAATACATTTTACTTAAAAAGTAAATCGGATGATGATCTTTTTTATTTCTCACCTATTTTCACCCTGCGGGCGAGCCGGAGGCTCCCATATGCTGCGTTACCTGCCCGCCATCGCGAGCCGCTCAGGCGAGGCGGGCGGGTTAAGGGCTCGAAGTAGCATACTACGACATCGCCCTTAAATGCCTTGCCTATGGAAGCCTCCGACTCGTGCAAAATCCAGGTAACAGATAATATTTTTTATTGAGAACCGAAACGTTTTTTTTGACAACCCCTATAGAACAAATCAAATTACGAGTTGGATAATTTCCTTGCGACTGGAGCACTCAGTTGTTAAATTAGGTGAGTATCTGCCACAGGGAATGGTGGACACAATTTTCAATAAGGAGTGATTTAATGACAGACGATGGTAAAAGTCCAAATCCTGAAACAGAATTTGCCACACTCTTGGACGCCTACAGTCCCACTGATAAAACGGATATGCAGGTGGGCGACAAGGTTCGTGGAAAAATTATTTCCATCAGCAATGACACCATCTTTGTGGATATTGGCAGCAAAATTGACGGCGTCGTTGAAACAGCGGAAATGCTGGACAAAAACAAACAAATGGCTCACAAAGAGGGCGATACAGTCGAATTATACGTCGTTGGACTCAGGGAAGATGAAATCAGGCTTTCAAAAGCCCTTTCAGGCGTCGGCAGTTTTGAACTGCTCAAGGAGGCTTACGAAAATGCAGTCCCGGTGGAGGGCAAGATCCTGGAAACATGCAAGGGCGGACTGCGCGTTGAGGTTATGGGTAAAAAGGCGTTTTGCCCGGCAAGTCAGATCGATATATATTTCGTTGAAACCCTGGAAGACTATGTGGGCCAAACGCACCAATTTTTAATCAACCAGGTTGACGCACGCGATAAAAACGTTGTCATCTCACGGCGCGCCCTGTTGAGCCAGAAACTGGAAAAGTCTAAAAAGCAATTCTATACCGGGTTGCAGATCGGCGACGTCGTGGATGGGCGCATCACAAAGCTGATGCCTTATGGTGTTTTTGTTGAATTACACCCTGGAGTAGATGGTTTGGTGCATGTATCCGAACTTAGCTGGTCCCGGGTAGAGGATCCGCAATCTTTTGGTTCCCTTGGTGAACCGGTGCGGGTCAAGGTGATTGATATCGAGAAGCCCGACGCGTCCGATAAAGTTAAAATTTCGCTTTCCATCAAGCAGGTAACCGAAGACCCGTGGCTGAGTGCGGATGACCAATTTAAGGTCGGCCATAAAGTCAAAGGTACTGTCACGCGGTGTGCGAAGTTCGGTGCGTTTGTAGAGATCGCGGATGGAATTGAAGGATTGGTCCATATCAGTGAAATGAGTTATCAAAAACGAATCCTGAAACCGGAAGAAATCGTAACGCCCGGCGAAAGTGTTTTTGTTCTGGTAAAGGACCTGGATCTTGCAAACCGGAAGATCGCGTTAAGTATTCGAGATGCCGAAGGAGATCCCTGGAGCGAGGTGCCCCAAAAATATACGGTGGGTCAGGCTGTCGAAGGCGTTATCCAAAAGAAAGAAAAATTTGGTTACTTTATCACCCTTTCTCCCGGTGTCACCGGTCTGCTTCCAAAATCTAAAATCAGCCAGTCACCTCAATCAGCTGTCATCGAAAAACTTAAAGAAGGCAACTCCATTCCGGTGGTCATCGCAGAAATTTCACCTAAAGAACGCAAAATGACTCTGGCGCCGGGGACATCCGGCGATGAACAGGATTGGCAACATTTCGCCAAGGAGGATCCATTATCGTTAGGCTCTTTAGGAGAAAAACTGCAACAAGCGCTGACTTCTAAAAAGAAAAACTGAGTTTCAGATGAAAGCCCCTCAATTATTTATCATCGCGCATGCTTCCCGAATAATAGTTATTATGTGCTGACATTCAAAAGCGGAAATTCTTGACAGCTCAGAAGATGGTGAATACGTTAGCTAAAGTAAAATTCCCTTTACCCTTGATAAAGGAGGCATACTATGAACAAGGCCATCAAGTGGGGGTTAATTATTTGTGCCAGCCTGATCGTTTTTGTCATCGCCGTATTGTTAATTGCTCCGGCGTTCATTGATATCCGCGACTACAAGCCTGAATTGGAGAAAAAAGTAGCTGAGGCCACCGGTCGTCCCTTTTCGGTGGGCGATGACCTGAGCTTATCTCTTTTCCCATGGGCCGGTATTTCCTTTTCTGATCTGCGTTTAGGGAATACACCTGGATTTTCGGAAAAAGAGCTTGTCACGATCAAATCCTTTGAAGTCCGAGTAAAACTGCTACCCCTGATTTCCAAAGATATTCAAATTAAGCGATTTATTTTAAACGAACCCAACATTACATTGGTAAAAAACAAAAACGGGCAGGTTAACTGGGCCCAGCCAGGTGATACCAAAGAAAAATCAGCGGCTGAAAAGACAACCAAAGAGTCTAAATCGCCAGCAGCAGAAGCGGGGCTACCGATCAAGGACCTGACAGTTGGCGAGTTTTCAATTAAGAATGGATCGATTATTTGGATCGACCACACAGCCAATACCCGCAAAGAAATCACAGCGGTCAACTTAAAATTACAAGATGTTTCCCTGGAGCGTCCGGTTACACTTTCATTTTCGGCACTCCTGGATAATCAGCCGCTGTCCATTGACGGCACGGTGGGACCGGTCGGCAAAGATTTTAAGCAGGCAACGATTCCATTGGATCTTGACATCAAAGCATTCAAACAGCTGATCCTGCAACTCAATGGTAACGTAAAGAACCCCGGTTCAAAACCGGGCATCGATATGGCAATCGAGATTAAAGAGTTTTCCCCACGAAAATTAATGGCGGCGTTAGGCCAGGAGTTTCCCGTCGCGACTTCCGATCCTGATGCTTTGGATCGTGTGGCGCTAAAAGCGCATCTCAAAGGGGATCAAAAAAAATTGGTGGTTTCGGATGGAATTCTCAACCTGGACGAATCGACGCTCAATTTTTCGCTAAACGCCTCTGATTTTTCGAGACCCAATCTTGCATTTGATTTAAATCTGGACCGCATTGATATAGACCGTTATTTACCCCCCAAATCGGAGCGGCAGCCGGCGACCGAAAAACCGACCCAAAAGAAAGCCGTGGATTACGAACCCCTGCGAAAACTTATTTTAGACGGCCGCATTCAGATTGGGCAGCTTATTGCCAATAAAGCCAAAATCGAAAATCTGCTTGTTCAAATCAAAGCAAAAAACGGAATAATCAATCTTGACCCCTTAAAATTAAATATGTACCAGGGGAATGTTTCCGGCATTGGAAATTTAAATGTGCAGACAAATACGCCCAAAAGCAGCGTAAACCTTAACGTTGAGAATATTCAGGTCGGACCGTTGCTTAGAGATGTTTTAGAAAAAGACATATTAGAAGGCGTCACCACTGCCCAGCTTAAACTGTCCATGTCCGGCGATGACGCCGCCATGATAAAGAAAACCTTAAACGGCAACGGGCAGATTCGATTCAACGATGGTGCCATCATCGGGATTGATCTGGCCGGAATGATCCGCAATGTTAAAGCTGCCTTTGGTTTGGAACAAAAGCCTGCTCAACGACCGCGAACCGATTTTGCAGAATTAAATGCGCCCTTCAGCATCAAACAGGGCGTTGTTCATACCCCCCAAACGAGCCTGAAATCTCCGCTTATTCGGATCATTGCAGCCGGAGATGCCAATCTGGTTAAAGAAACTCTGGACTTTCGAGTAGAACCGAAAGTGGTCGCGACAATCACAGGCCAGGGGGATGCGGAACAGCGTTCGGGACTCATGATACCGGTTCTGGTTTCAGGCACATTTTCTGATCCTCAGTTCGCTCCGGACCTGGCCGGCATGGCAAAAAAACAGCTGGAACAAACGATACTGGGAACCGGAGAAGGCAAACAACTTGGGGATAAGGAAGGGCTCGAGGAGACCGTCAAGGGGGTCTTGAAAGGCCTATTGGGCCAGTAATAAGCGGGATATCACACTAGCGTCATGTCTCACAAAAATGTTACAAAAGTCGTGTGATATATTTTAGCCCAGTTGAGTTCTTTAAACAACACAATGTCTATGGTGTCAGGTGTCAGTGTTCAGGTGTCAGATAACAGATGACAGACGTCAGATGACAGAAAGCAGAAACAGTCCGCTCTTTGTCTTCTGTCATCTGTTTTCTGTGCTCTGTCCTCTGTATCTTCCTGACACCTGACACCCGAAACCTACTTATTCCTGACACCTAAAATAAGATGAATTAACAATGCTAAAATCAATCCGTGTTTTGTAAATTACCTGCGGGACGCAACACTAGCTTCAAGGGTATAAAATGCATCCGTTTAGATTAACCAAAATTATCATTCCAACCGTTCTGTTTTTACTCACAATGGCCGGATGTGCGGGAGTCGGCCAACGCCTGGAAGCGCCGCGGGTCAAGTTGGCCACCATTCGGGTGGAAGACTTCAATGTCCTTGAAACCGTCTTTGAGGTTCAGTTACGGGTGTTTAATACCAATGACACTGCCCTTCAAATCAGAGGCATTGAGTGCGAACTTGAAATTAACGGCCAGCCGTTTGCCATCGGAGTCTCTGACGCCGATGTTGAAATACCGTCATATGGGACACAGCTGTTGCCGCTGCATGTTTATGCATCGATTTTTGATATTATCAAAAGCGTTCAGGGATTGCAGAAGAACCAGGAGCAACTGAAGTATCAAATCAAGGGCAAAGTTCGCCTGGGCGCCGGTGCTTTCCCCTCCGTGCTCCCCTTTGATTCCGAAGGTAACATATCTTTGCCGGATCTGCCCCAGTTAAAAAAGGGCAGCCAATTTTCCAAACCGTTCTAAGTTACCCTCTCTCTTTTTTTATTTGCTTAATTTCCCTTACGGATGTTAAGTTCTTTCCGGGTGTTTATCTCTTTGGCGATTATACTAGAACCTATCTCAAAAATGCATCTAACGCCCAATAGCTTCGTTGTGGGCCTCCTTAAAATGCTCACATACTCTCGAGTATGCTGCGCTTTTTCGTCGGCTCACGCCTTGCTCTTGGACGTGATCTACTATTTTTGAAATAGCTTCTAGCGAAATTTTGGAAGCCTTTTGAGGCCGATATATGAGACTTGGAATCATTGGCCTGCCGCGTTCCGGCAAATCGACCATCTTTGATGCCTTAACCAAAAATATCGCAGGCACAGAGCACAAAGGCGAGGACCGTATTGCGGTCATCCGGGTCCCGAATGACCGCCTTGGTGCACTCAGCCAAATGTACAACCCTAAAAAAACCACCTATGCCCAGGTGGAATACTTCCTGCCCGGCTATAAAAAAGACAGCCCCAAAGACCAAAGTATCTGGACCTCTGTACGAAATTGTGATGCGCTGCTGCATGTCGTTCGCAACCATGCTTCTTACGGCTTTGAAAAACCATCCCCTCTTGAAGATTTTATCAAACTGGATCAGGAGTTCATTCTATCTGATCTGGTTGTGGCCGAGAAACGGCTGGAGCGTATTGAACTGGATCGCCAACGGGGTAACACGATTGACAACGAAGAACAGGCTCTGTTGGATGAGTGCCGTGCAACCCTCGAAAACGAAATCCCTATCAGAAAAAGGTCGGACCTTGCACTGGCCCGCAAACTCAGAGGGTTTACATTTTTAAGCGCCAAGCCCGTTGTGGTCGTGTTTAACAACGAAGATGATAATGATCGCCCACCGGATGTCAAAGAACTCACCTCCAAAGAAGCCTGCCTGGTTGTCAGAGGCAAGTTGGAACAGGAACTTGCACAAATGCCTCCCGAAGAAGCCGCTGAATTTCTGGCTGAATTTAATATCCCGGCATCCGCCATGGATCGGGTCATCCAACAATCTTATGCGCTTTTAGAGCTGATATCTTTTTTTACCGTGATCAGTAACGAAGTCAGAGCATGGACCCTAAAAAAGAAAACTCCGGCCCTGGACGCTGCGGACGTCATTCATTCCGACATGAAAAAAGGATTTATCCGCGCCGAGGTGGTTTCCTTTCAAGACTTGATGGACGCCGGCAGTTATGCCGAAGCCAAAAAACGGGGAACCGTGAGATTGGAAGGTAAAGCTTACGAAGTGCAGGAGGGGGATATCATACAGTTCCGCTTCAACGTTTAGAAGCTATCTAAAAATGCATCTAACGCCCAAGGGCTATGTTCAATTCCAGTCCAATGTGCCCCGAAAAGAGAGTGCCTAAAAAAAGTGACTAAAGTTAGAAGTGATCTAAAGTGACTAAAGTTGATGAATTCTATCATTTTAAGAAAGACGGAGCGCAGCGACACCGCCACTTTAGGCATTTTAGCTCACTTTAGTCATTTTAGGCACTCTCTTTTAGGAACAAGATTAAATTATTTGAATCTACTTTCGATTAAACAACTTTGGAGGTCAGCTTGGCAGCCGATACTGTTTTGGAAATTCTTGCCCAGGGCGCCTGGAACGGAGGTGCCTTGGTCGACAATTCCATTTATGAAAATAAAGGAATGACGTTTAAAGGCCGGATACCGGTCAACAACCAGACCATCGAAGAGCGAATCGGTGTGCGCACGCGGGTAGTGGCGCCTGAGGATGAACGTATCGGTGTGCTGGCTTTTCAGGACCTGCTGCAAACGTCGGATATCGATCCCTCCCGCATCAAGCTGATCATCGGGGCCACCAATATCGGTGAAGATAAATGGGATCCAGGCCCCCTTATCCGGCATCCTTTTGAAAACGTGCAACGCGATTGTCCGGACGCACTGGTGCTCGACTTATACGCGGGCTGTCCGGGTTTTAATGCCTCGGTAGAGCTGGTGTTTATCCTGTCGCTGGCCGGTATTCTCAAACAGGATGACCTATCGATTATTGTTGGCGCAGAGAATGTGCATCGCGCAAAAGCCTTTCCAACAGATGACACGTCCAATATCATCTTTGGCGATGATGCCCTGGCCACCGCACTGGTTACCCGAGGCGGTGCATCCCGCTCTGAATCCGACTGTCTAACAGCAAGGGCAAAATTCAATGCCGGTGAGGACTTTGCGCGCGGTATCGCAAAAAAACTGGCCAACATAATAGGCCCGAATAAAATCGATGGTATCATTGTTGACAACCAGCTGGGCAAGCTCGTATCCAGGATTCCGGCAACGGCAGTCAGAGTGCAGCATCACCTCGTTGAGCAGCTCTACCCCAAAGAAACAGCTAAAGATACATTCAAACAATTTCGCAAGGCCCTCAAGTTTTATGATCAGCATGTCAATTGCTTTGCTTTTGATATTATGACCCTCGACCCGCATCCGGCCCAGGTCGCAAAAATCGCGACAGCCTATGCAAATTCAGGTCTATACCAGCGGATGGCATCGGTTTACCTTGCATCCGATCATCATGTTGTGCTCACTTTGCACGAAGGCAAAGAACGCTCCAATTTGAGACCCAAGTGGGGTATTATTGATTGCCTGACGCGGACCCATGGCTGTTTTGCTGACTATATAGCGGCGGTGCCTTACAACGGCGATATCTTCGGCAAGATGAATGGAAAAGGGGTATTTCTACTCGCCACCCGCGGTGCCAAAAGGCATCTGGATCAATTACTATCCGGCAACAACCTAACCATGGATGATATTGATCTTTTAATCGAACATCAGGCGAATTTTGCAATGATTCCCTTGACCCTTGAACATGTTCTTGATAGCGGACAAACGGATTTAAAAAATGCCGCCGCAGATTTTATTGCCCAAAAAATGGTGACCAATATTCATGTGCGCGGAAACTGTTCGGTGGTTTGTATGCAAAGACTGCCCTATGACCTCGAGCGTGGGGAACTGCTTCCGGATAAAATTCAGGGATATCCTATAAATCAAAACCTCGAAAATTTAAGAGACGCCAAGACGATTTTATACGATTCAATCGGGGCGGGGATGACACGAAGTTCTTTTCTGCTAAGAAAAAAATACGGATAAGTCGACCCAATCGGCGTTAGAAACGTCTTATTATATTGTTTAAAAGAAACAAGTTTCAATTGGTTGAATATGCTTTAATCGCATTTATACCGCTTTCCATAATAATGTTCCGAATTACGGAATTGGGGTATAAGTGGTTGTAGAAAAAAACGTTTGAATACCGGAACGTTTTTTTGACAACCACTATATAGTGACCTGGAATGCATCTAAAACGTCAAATAGCTTACCCGATTATTTTCTTTTTGCTGCTTATCTTAATGGGTAGCGGTCTATTTTTTCTGACCTCATATCTTCTCCCAGGTTTTCTGGAATCCAAAATCATTTCCATTATAAAAAAAGATGCTGCAATTGCTGATTTCGCACTTGATTTTCGTGAGTTGGATTTGGAAGGGGCCGATATCGGCCCCTTGTACCTGGGCTCGGCCCAGAATCCTGCCCTGATAATTCGCTCCATTCAAGTGGATTATTCTCCCGGGGGACTTTATCAGAAGAAAATTAAAAGGGTCGCGGCCAGCGGAGTTGAACTTTATTGTGAATATAAAAACCGGCAACTGGGCTTGCGTGGTTTGGATTTAGAAAAATTATTAAACCGGCTGGGTTCTGACAAGACGAAGGGTCAAATATCCGATGATGAAGCACCGCTGTCATTTCCCGAGCGCATCGAAATACATAACGGCACCCTCATCTGTATGGTAGACGGAAAAACGTTTAGAATTCCGTTTGAAATTGATATTTTCGCAGAGGAAGCCTCGGCGCGCATTTTAAAAGCAACCATGAGCATATACCCACGGGGACAGACGCTTAAAATCTCAGCCGATATTGATCTTGAACAAAAGCGGATCGCATCCCAAATAGCTGCCAGGGAGTTGGATCTGCTGAGATTTGCCGATTTATTTAAGCACATAGATGGGCTGAGCATAGCGGGATTTGCCAGTTTAGAGGCCAACGCCGATATGCAGCTTGCGCCGTTTAAGGTTTCATCGATCACCGGCCGATTAAAAGGTTCCGCAATTGACGTCAGCTACAAAAATTTTCAATTCCAAAACCGTTCAGACAAACCGGGAAATGAAAAAACATTAATCATCGACTTCGAAGGAGCCGATCATCAGATTTGGAAGATCAAGCTGTCAGATTTTACGACGGTCGCACCCATCGTCGCAAGCGTTTCTGACATGGCCGCAACGCTTGAACGGTCCGAAGATGATTACAGGATCTCAGGTAATTTTAAACTCTCTTTTGATTCTGCAACCGACCTGACAACGGTATCTGTTCCGCTGAGGTTTACAAGACCTTTCGACTTACCGTTAAAATTTTCGGCCAATTACGGCAAAAATGGCAAATGGCGCTTTGACTTCGCCAGCGGGAATCGAAAACAAACCGGCCTCAGGGGCGCAGCTTTTGAATACAAAAACCTGCATATCACCACTAAATTTCCCGCTGTTCATCTAACCGCCAATGGAATCGGCGGCGATATAAGTGCCGCATACAACCTGCGCGTTGCGGACGTTCATATCAAATCTGGAGATGTAAACATTTTATGCCCGCAAATCGTCTTAAAAGGCAAAACGGATTTAATCCAGAGCGAACCGAAAACTCTAATCTCAATCATGGATTTAGATTTATCCGGCACCGAAATGATACTGAACTCCTTTAAAATTAACCTCAACAATCTTTCAGTTGGTGGGAAATTGCAGCGGGACAAAAAGGGCGTTCAGGAGATTACGTCCAGGGTGCAGTTTGCAAATACCGATATTGAGGCCGCCCAGGGAGACATCCGACTCAAACTGATACAAGGCACCCTACCGCTGAAATTTCCGGCTGAGAATTCAAAACAAAAAGGAAGCGTATCTATTTCCGCTGCGCGGTATCAAAACTTAAATCTGGGAACCATTAAAGTAGACTTACGCCAAACGGCATCCGGAATTTCTTTCAGCGGAAAACTTAAAAACCAATTGATACCTGAGTTGGCGGTAAAATTTACAGGCGAATCCAATTTTTGGGGCTCTAATGATTATGAAACCAGCGCTCGATTTGAGTTTTTTTATCCTCAAACCGGACCTGAGATCGATTTAGGAAAATTTCTACCGGCGGCCGAGGGATTTACTTTTGAAGGAAAATTTCTGGAACAGGGTAATTTGGTTATCGGAAAAAATGGATTGCATGCCACCGCTAAATCGAGTTTAAGTAATGGCAAATTGCGTCACCGAAAGAACAAAATTACAGTGGAAGGAATTCAGATGAACCTTTGGATTCCGGATCTGATTAAAATGCGCAGTGCTCCAGGCCAGAAATTGAAATTTGCGCGAGCGTCAATCGGGGATATGAATATCGAAAACGGAGATATCGATTTTCAAATCGAATCGGCCCGATCGGTTCTGATCGAAAAGAGTCATTTTAACTGGTGTGATGGTAAAGTTGACGCGCCGGCTATTCGTTTTAAGTCGGGCACGGAAGACTACAGTCTAATTCTATATTGCGACCGCTTAAACCTGGCGAAAGTGCTTGAACAGTTCGGTGCGGCCAGTGTGGAAGCCGAAGGAGAACTTAACGGCAGGATTCCTTTACGATATAAAAACGGGCAGTTAAGTTTCCAAGACGGTTTCTTGTTTACGACACCGGGTGAACCCGGTAAGATTCGCATGACAGACACTGAAATTTTAACCGCCGGTATCCCTCAGGATACCCCGCAGTATGTTCAGATGGAGCTTGCCAGAAAAGCTTTAGAAGATTATGATTACTCTTGGGCAAAGCTCAATCTGACAACCGAAGGCGATGATTTACTCTTAAATTTGCAGCTTGACGGAAAACCGGCCAAATCCTTGCCGTTTGTTTATCGAAAGGATCTGGGTGGATTTGTAAAAGTTGAAGCCGGCATCGAGGGCTCGACATTTCAAGGAATCCGCCTGGACGTAAATTTCAGGCTGCCCCTTAATAAACTTATGCAGTACAAAGAGCTCATTCGAATGATTCAACAAAGCAGGGAGTAAAATAATGATAAAGCATATCTTGATATTACTCAGTGCATTATTTGTCTTAATCGCAACAGGCTGTACGCAACACAAAGTCGAAATAGCGCCGGTTGAAATTAAGCCGATCCATATTACGATTGATGTAAACGTTAAAGTTGATCGCGCCCTGGATAATTTCTTCGGCGACATCGACGCGGCCGAAGATCAGATTAAAGACAGCTCTACAACTAGCGAGTAAAATCTTAACGGTCTAAGGTGAAGACAAGGAGAGCCTTATATGAAACAGCGAACATTAACAAAAATACTTACATTTCTACTCATCGGAACTTTTGTGACCGGAGTGTCGGCATTCGCAGATGACATTAAAACCAGAATGAAAAATCGGTTGCCGGTTATCAAAGAGCTTAAAGCCAAGGGTATTGTGGGTGAAGACAACAAGGGCTATTTACAGTTCGTCGGCGGGAATAAAGCAAAAGCAGATGTCGTGGCGGCTGAAAATAAAGACCGCAAAACCGTATACGCGGCTATTGCCAAACAGCAGGGAACTACAGCCGAACTGGTCGGAAAGCGTCGCGCAGTGCAAATTGCCAAAAAAGCCAATAAGGGCAAATGGGTGCAGGATGCCAGCGGCAACTGGAATAAGAAGAAATAAATTAGCCACAGACCCACACAGACTCACACGGACCTTTTGGCCAAGCGACTTGCTCGGCCAAAAACACGCCATCCCGCTGTGCGGGATAAAAAATATCCATCCTAAAGGTTTATCGCCCATGGATTCTATATATTGCAAAATAAAATCCTATACGAACACGGCGTACTATCGCCCTTGTTTACACAAGGCGCTCAACTCTGTTTCTTTGAAGTAATTTAAAAGATTTTGTCTGTGTCAGTCTGTGTGGGTCCGTGGCAAATTTAACAAATGCGGAATCTCGGACTCTGGATATGGGATTTTTTGCAATGCGGACAGCGACCGGGACGGGTAAAGCGCTTGCGATCTTCAAACACATATCCACACGCCAGGCAGTTTGCAGGGGTAATCACTACTTTTTGATCTTGAGAAGCAACCGAACGGGCGATGTGTGCTAGATGTTCAGAAACTTCTTTTTCAGATATCCCCACTTCCCCGGAAATCTCCCGGGCACTCATCTCCGCTTCACTCAATAGTGATATTATCTTCTGTCTAAGGGTGGGCATGGTCTTCCACTTATTAGGTTTCAGGTGTCAGTGTTCAGGTGTCAGGAAAGAGCAGGTGTCAGTGTTCAGGTGTCGGATTCTATGTTTCGTTTTCCTCGTATGAAACTCCGCCTGGCCGGAACAGTGAACAGATTGAACGTCGAACATCGAACGCCCAACATCGAACGTCCAATATTGATGACGCTACGCTTTATCGATTTTAAAACAGGCGAACCGCAGCCTGCGACGAGCTCCCCTCGACGTGCTCGGGGCCTGCCTTCGACATGAGCTCAGGCCGAATGTAGCCTGTCGAAGGCAGCCGAATCGAATTTCGAAGGGTAGCTTCGCTCGTGCAGCGCAAGCGCTTGCACCGCGTGTCGCTCAGTCTTTTTTTAAATCACCAGAATACATTATTCGATGTTGGACGTTCAATGTTCGATGTTCGATGTTCATTTTTTAGTTAACCCGTCATATGAAACTAGCCAAGGACAAAGTTTCTTTTAAGATTAGACTGGCCGCTTTTCAAGCCAGCGGCGGGGCTGACACCTGACACCCGACACCTGAAACCTCTTCTTTGAGCAGACAACACGCAATCTTATATTCCGGCACACCCCCAATCGTGTAGCTTAAATTCTGGGGCTGAATCAGCTTATTCATGACGCAACCCTCAGGGATGTTCAGCTTAAATAAATCGCTCTCATTTAGACTTTCGTTCTGGATCAGCTTGTTGTCTTTAAACACCAGACTGTGAATGGGATGGTCCTCGCAAAGAGGGCATCGATAGACTCTGCCGTTTGGGAAGATAAAATAATTCTGAGCGACCAGACCGGCACACTCAAATCGATCTTCAGGTTCCAAAAAAACCTTCGGATAGCTGACGGTTACACCAAGCTCGGCTACTTTTCGAGCCACTGCTGGAATCACGTCCAGCCATTTAGATCTTGAAACCTGAAGCGTATCTTTTGAGTCCTCGGTTCGTCCAATTAAGGCGACTTTTCCCCGCAGTCCGATGACCTGAATAAAAAACCTGTCGACACCCAATTTTTTTATTAAAGCCGGCATCAATTCAAGTTCATGAATGTTCATCGTGCTGACGGTGTAAATCAGGCTGGCAGAAAAGCCTTTATCAATTGCTTTTTGGATGCCTTTTTTACAGATATCGTAGGATCCTTCTCCTCGAATCCGATCGTTGGTTTTCCGAGTGGCGCCATCCAGGCTGAAACTGAAAAAGTCCACTTCCTGGGGACTGACCTTGGAAAGGATATCATGAAACAGGTACCCGTTGGTATCAACCGTGATAGAACCGAAGCCACCGTCGCAGGCATATTTAATTGCCCCGGGCAGATCCGGATGCAGTGTGGGCTCACCGCCCAGAAATATGACATTGGTGGTGGCGCTGATTGAGGCAAATTCATCTAACCAGGCTCTGATGGTAGAAAGGGGTAATTTTTTTTCCCCATGCTGTTCGGGATTAATATAGCAGTGCCGGCATCTGAGGTTGCATTTGGTGAGGATGTGAAAAAAAAGATTGGAGGAATTTTTTGAAAAGGCTACAGTTCTTTTGACGGTCATATTTGTTCAATCAGGCGTTTGACTTTCTTTTTGGCTAAAATAAGTTCTTCGTTGGTGGCGCGCAATCGAATGGACATGAATTCGGCAAATATGCGGTAAAGTAGCAACAAAAAGTCCAATTTTTCATCCTGGCTGGCGACGGCTGACAGCCTTCTTTTGGCGGATGTGTCAACGGCCAAACACATGGTTTTACCGACTGCATATACCGATGCGGATCGACTCAGGCTGTCGATCACACGCATTTCACCAAAAATTTCACCTTTCATATCAATGGTGCCAATTTCCAGCCCTTCTTTGGTAATTCGAATTTGGCCGGAAAGCAGAAAATAAAGCCAGGGATCAAAATCGCCTTCTGTGATTATCCGTTCGCCGTCCTCATATTCGCGAATTTTGCTGAGCCGCAGCAACTTTCCAAGGCTTTTGGTTTCGAAATTTTTAAGCGCGGGAATGGCCAGGAGTTTTTGGATATTTTCAATGTTATCCTTCAGGTATCTTGATTCAAGCATGAATTCCTCCAGGCGGCCACGACCGCCTTTAAATAAAACCTAAAATGAGCGTTTCAAATTTTAAAATTTAAAACCCTTTGGTCTTCGCTTTCAGCTTCGCCCCAACAGGTCGGGATTGCCGATCTTACCGCATCTCCCCGCAAGCGGGATCTTCGAACGGCGTTCAGATGCCATCCCGCATAGGCAACTATAGCGGAACGGCATCTTCCTTGTAGCTGCCTGCCCAGTGAAATGCGAAGCCTATTTCACCGGGGCGGCAACCTCGACAATCGCTCAATTTAGGTAAGTATAACATTTTTATTTTATACCGCACACCCCGAAAGGGCAAGGAGGAATTCGCAACTGCTTGAAATTTAGGTGCTTTTTAACAATAAATTCGATTATACTCTCTTGCTCACTCAGTAAAGGAAATTCATATATTGGGTTTCAGGTGTCAGGTGTCAGTAAACAGAAGACAGAGGTCAGACCACAGAAGACAGATGGTAAAAACTGGAGGGAAACACCCTATCTGACATCTGTTCTCTGTCATCTGTCATCTGACACCTGCTAGTCCGTGAATTCCAGACAGTGCTTCGACACCGACTCATCAAAACTCACCGGATAACAACCATCGAAGCAGGCTTTGCAAAAATGTTGTTCCGGATTTTCGATTCCGGTAGACTGCAACAATCCTTCGATACTGAGATAGTGTAGCGAGTCAAGGCCTAAATAATCCTTGAGCTCTTCCACCGATTTACGGGCTGCAATCAGTTCTCCGCGGGTGGAAAAATCGATGCCGTAATGACACGGAAACCGATGCGGCGGACCGGCAACCCGCATGTGCACCCGCCTGACGCCCAATTTCCGCAGGGATTTTACCCTCGTTTTTATGGTTGTGCCTCTGATGATGGAGTCTTCAATAATAATCAGATCTTTGCCCTTGAGAAGTGCCTTTACCGGATTCAGTTTAATTCGCACGCCGAAATCCCGCATGCTTTGAGTGGGTTGAATAAAGGTGCGGCCGACATAGTGATTTCGAATCATTCCCATCTCAAACGGAATCCCGGATTCTTCATGATAGCCCAGGGCGGCATAGGTGCCGGAATCCGGAAACGGCATAACCAGATCAGCATCTACAGGCGCCTCCCGGGCCAGGCGACGGCCTTGTGCTTTGCGTGTCTGATACACGTTTTGACCGTAAATGGTGCTGTCCGGCCGCGCAAAGTAGATAAACTCAAAGATGCAAAATGCCCGGTTAGGAGCCGCGGGTGTTTGAATGCTTTTTATTCCGTCTTCACTAATAATAACAATTTCTCCGCGGTTGATTTCACGGATAAATTCAGCTTCAACCAGATCAAATGCGCAGGTTTCCGATGCCAGAACATAATTACCATTAATTTTGCCCAGACAAAGAGGTCGAAATCCATGCGGGTCTTTCACCCCGATGATTTCGCCTTTGCTGGTCAACATGATAAAAGAAAAAGCGCCCTCCAGCCTTGACACCGTTTCAACCAGAGCCTGTTCGAAACCTGATTTCAGGTTTTTGACGAAAAGATGCAAAAAAATCTCGCTGTCCATTGTGGACTGAAAAATGGAGCCGGCCTGCTCGAGTTCATTTTTAAGAATACGGGCATTGGTAATATTGCCGTTGTGAGCAACCGCATAAGATTTTTTGCGGTAGCGAACCCGAAACGGTTGCGCATTTGTCAATATGGAGCTTCCGGTTGTCGAATAGCGTACATGCCCAACGGCGCTCCCGCCGTCCAGCTGGGCCAGTTGCTCCATGTCGAAAACATCCGATACCAGCCCCATGCCTTTGTGCTCTACAATCTGCATGTCTTTGGCGACTGCAATGCCGGCACTTTCCTGTCCCCGGTGTTGCAGGGCATAGAGGCCAAAATAAGTCAGGGCCGCTGCTTCCGGATGATCGTAAATTCCAAAAATCCCGCAGGCTTCCCGGGGTTTGTCGTCATCGAAGCGTGACATTTGAAACTTGGAACTCGTTGGTTTATTATCCCCCATTTATCTGAGTACTCCTAATAAAAGCATTACGTTAGGAACCGCATTCATTGATTTATGGCAGATTATTCGACCCGGTGTAAAAACCGACGACGAGGACGATAAATGTGGAGTCGAAAATCCTACTCGTTCTCGTCCTCGTACTCGTAATCGAGAAACGACAAGATCTCCACAAAAAATTATTTTGCGCCGTATTCGCTTACGCCACCAACCCTGTGTTTCTTCAAATGAGGCCTTTTAAGTTTCAGAATTATATTCTTGCAGGGTCTTTACATTCAGCTTTTTTTTCTGCAGCCTTTCGATTGCTTTGTAAATCGCCATGCCGCCCGCAGTTGTGGTGGCGTAAGGAATCTTATACCGCAGCGAATTACGCCGGATATAATATCCGTCCCGCCGGGTTTCACCACCGATCGACGTATTGATCACCAACTGGATCTCTGCGTTTTTTATGGCATCAACTACGTGGGGCCGCCCCACGGAAACTTTGTTTACGGGTTTATTGGCAATACCGTGTTCTGCTAAAAATTTAGATGTACCATGGGTGGCCATAATTTTAAATCCGGCATCGCGATACTTGGCGGCCACCGGCAGCACCGTTTTTTTATCATTATCGATCACACTGATAAAAACCGTCCCCGTCGTCGGCAGGTTTTGACCGGCTCCCAGTTGCGCTTTGGCATAAGCGGACCCGAAATCCGAGCCGATTCCCATGACCTCCCCGGTGGATTTCATCTCCGGACCGAGTAATATATCCACACCCGGAAAGCGATCAAACGGTAGCACGGCTTCTTTAACCGATATGTGTTCGGGAACGACTTCCGCGGTAAAGCCCAGTTCTTGCAAGGTGCGGCCGAGCATCACTTTGGTCGCAAGCTTGGCCAGGGGCACACCGGTAGCCTTGCTGACAAACGGAATGGTCCGTGATGCTCGGGGGTTGACTTCCAACACATACAGTTGGCCGTCCTTTAACGCGTACTGGACATTCATCAAGCCGACCACATTTAATTCACTTGCCATGGCTTTGGTAGCCTGGGTCATTTGCTCGATAAAATGCGGTTCGATGTTGACCGGCGGCAGAACACAGGCTGAATCACCGGAATGCACACCGGCCTCTTCGATATGTTCCATAATACCGCCGATAATCGTGGTGCGCCCGTCGGAAATGGCATCCACATCGAATTCAAAAGCGTCCTCAACGAATTTATCGATCAATACCGGATAATCAGGTGAAGCCATAATTGCCAGGTGGGTATAATTTTTAAGCCCGGCTTGATCATAAACGATTTTCATGGCCCGTCCCCCCAGTACATAAGAGGGTCGCACAACCACCGGATAACCGATGGTTTCAGCAACCTTGACGGCTTCTTTTACGGTTAAGGCCGTTCCGTTTTCCGGTTGAGTCAGACCGAGCTTGTTGATCATGGCCTGAAAGTGCTTGCGGTCTTCGGCACGATCAATGCTGTCGGGCTGGGTGCCCAGAATCGGAACCCCGGCGGCGTGCAGCCCCACTGATAGGTTTAGCGGGGTTTGACCGCCAAATTGTACAATGACCCCCATGGGTTTTTCAGTTTCCACAATGTGGAGTACATCTTCTTGGGTCAGGGGTTCAAAATACAATTTATCGGACGTGTCATAATCCGTGCTGACGGTCTCCGGGTTGCTGTTGACCATGATGCTTTCAATACCCTCTTCGCGCAATGCAAAAGAGGCATGCACACAGCAGTAGTCAAATTCAATCCCCTGGCCGATGCGGTTGGGGCCGCCGCCGAGAATCATCACTTTTTTACGATCTGAAACCCGGGCCTCATTTTCCAATTCATAGGTTGAATAATAATAGGGGGTCGCCGCCTTAAATTCAGCCGCACAGGTATCCACCAGCTTATACACCGGTCGCAGTCCCAAATCGGTGCGCCTTTTTTTAATGTCCGGCTCACTCACCGTCGTTAAATGCGCCAGCTGAACGTCTGAAAAGCCCCATTCCTTGGCCTGTTTTAATAGCGCATTGGAAATATCCGTACCGGCTTTTTGAATTTCACGTTCAAGGGAAACAATTTGCCCGAGCTGATGGATAAACCAGGGATCGATTCCGGATAATTCGTAAATGGATTCAATCGTCATCCCCTGCAAAAGCGCATAGCGCATGTAAAATATGCGTTGCGAGTTCGGAGAGGCCAGTTTCTGCTCGATTTCAGATCGGGACGGCAAACTGTTTTCGATGTTCGGATCTCCGGGAAGATCTTTGCCGTCGGCTCCCAATCCGTAACGGCCGATTTCAAGAGAGCGCAGACCCTTTTGAAGGGCTTCCTTAAAGGTCCGACCGATGGCCATGGTTTCGCCCACCGATTTCATCGATGTCGTCAAAAAATCCGGTGTTTCGGGAAACTTTTCAAATGTCCAGCGCGGCACCTTGACCACACAGTAATCCAGCGTCGGTTCAAAAGAAGCCAGGGTCTCAGCGGTAATATCGTTGGAAATTTCATCGAGCGTATAGCCGACCGCCAGCTTGGCTGCAATTTTAGCAATCGGAAATCCGGTGGCTTTGGACGCCAGTGCGGAACTGCGGGACACCCTGGGATTCATTTCAATCACCACCATCTCACCATCCGCCGGATTGACGGCAAATTGAACATTGGATCCACCGGTGTCCACCCCGATTTCCCGCATGATGGCAATGGCGCCATTGCGCATCGTCTGGTATTCTTTGTCGCTCAGTGTTTGCGCCGGAGCCACCGTGATGCTGTCCCCGGTGTGGATCCCCATTGGATCCATGTTTTCGATGGAACAGATAATGACCACATTATCCTGTTTGTCGCGCATGACCTCCAGTTCATATTCTTTCCAGCCCATCACGGATTCTTCCAGCATCACCTGTCCGATCAGGCTGGCATCCAGACCGGCCCTGGACAGCTTGTAAAGATCATCGGAATTATAAGCCACACCGCCGCCGGTACCCCCGAGGGTAAAACTGGGGCGTACGATGATGGGAAATCCGATATCATCGCCAATTTTGCGGACTTCTCCCATGGTTTGGGCGATCCCGCTATTTGGAATTCGCAGTCCGATGTGGGTCATGGCCTTGCGAAAAAGATCGCGGTCTTCTGCTTTCTTTATGGCGGGTATGGAGGCACCGATCATTTCGACGCCGAATTTTTCCAGTACTCCCGCTTTGGCAACTTCGATTGCCGTATTCAAACCGGTTTGTCCGCCGAGGGTCGGCAGCAAGGCATCCGGCTTTTCTCTTTCAATAATCATGGCCACCACTTCGGGGGTGACCGGTTCAATGTAGGTTCGATCGGCTGTTTCCGGATCGGTCATGATGGTGGCGGGATTGGAGTTTACCAGGATGACTTCGAAGCCTTCTTCCTTGAGGGCCTTGCACGCCTGGGTACCTGAATAATCAAACTCACACGCCTGGCTGATGATGATCGGGCCGGCACCGATGATTAAAATCCGATGGATGTCGGTTCGTTTGGGCATATATGCTCACTTCGTTCGCAGCTAAAGGAGAGCTGCGCTTTAGGATTACTTCGTTTGAGGAGCGTTGCGCTTTAGGCTTATAAGCTTGCCTCAAACCTAAAGTTCCGAAGGAACGCTCCTCGAGGCCCGAAGGGCCGCTCCTCAAGTCTCCGCCGTAGTCGGAGACGATCCTTAAGGCTTTATCGCATTAATTCTTTAAACTCATCAAAGAGATAGCGCGCATCGTGCGGACCTGGAGATGCTTCCGGATGGTATTGCACCGAAAATATCGGGTATTTACGGTGCCGAAAACCCTCCAGGGTATTGTCATTTAGGTTAATGTGGGTAATTTCAACATCATTTCCCTGGAGTGATTCCGTGTCAACTGCAAATCCATGGTTCTGGGAGGTAATTTCGACCTTCCCGGATCGAAAATTTTTGACCGGTTGATTAGCACCCCGATGGCCGAATTTCAACTTAAAAGTTTTGGCACCTAAAGCCAGCCCGAGGAGCTGGTGTCCGAGACAAATACCGAATATGGGCCTGTAGTCCAATAACGATTGAATGGTTTCAATTGCATCGCTCACCGGCTCGGGGTCTCCCGGCCCGTTTGACAGAAAAATGCCATCCGGTTCCATGGCTTCAATGGTGCCGGCGCTGGTGGCAGACGGGACGACTACCAGCTCAAAACCGACCTGCTCGAACTGCCTCAAGATGTTAAATTTGATGCCAAAATCAAAGGCAACCACCGATCGTTTTGCCCTGCGATGTTGCCAGATAGTTTTGTCCAGCGGGTGGCGGTCGGGATTAATAATCTGCGGTTTGTCATTCTCCCAGTAAAAAGGATCCGGGGTTGTCACCACTTTCGCCAGGTTTGAACCCGCCATATTTGGAATTTGATTGGCCTTTTTCACCAGAGAAGCCGGCGTTAAATCGCCAGTGGAAATAATTGCCCGCATGGCGCCGGCATTTCGGATATGCCGCGTTATGGCCCGCGTATCCAGCTGTTCAACACCAAGAATACCGTGGGTTTTTAAGTAGTCGGCCAGTGTTGCCGTCGATCGGAAATTACTGGGATACTCCTGATACTCTTTAATTATAAAGGCCGCAACCTGTATGCGGCCGGATTCAATGTCTTCCGGGTTGACCCCGTAGTTTCCAATGAGCGGATAGGTCATCACCACCATTTGCCCGTTGTAAGATGGATCGGTCAGGACTTCCTGGTAGCCGGTCATGCCGGTGTTAAATACAACCTCACCCGAGGCTTCCCCCGGTCCGGTAAATGACCGGCAGGGAAATGTGCGGCCGTCCTCAAGCGCTAATAATGCATCCATAAAAATATGATTTTGTTTTATTGGTTTTATTTGTTTAGGGCATATGGTTCTTAAACTCAACCCATCAAAGCAATTTAAACTATAAGCTATCTCAAAAATAGAGGTTTATCTTCGAAGACATAGAAAAAAAGTTCCAAAGGTGCTCTAAAGTTAGAAGTGCCTAAAGTGACTAAAATGAGCTAAAATGCCTAAAGTTATGGTGTCGCTGCGCTCCATCTTTTATTATAAATATGATCGTTCGACCTAGAGGCTCTCGACGGGTTGAATTCCTCAATTTTAGGCATTTTAGATCATTTTAAATTTTAGCTCACTTATTGTTATAAGCACCTTTTATAGGTTTAAAACTTTACCATCGGGTGTTAAATGCATTTTTGAGATAGCTTCTAATCTATCGGCGTATTTTCCACTAGATCCCACACGCCGCATGGACAGGCACCGGCACAGAAGCCGCATCCGATGCACAGGTTTTCATCCACGACATATTCGTAGGCGTCATTTTCCAAGTCTTTTTTGCTGATGGCAGACTGCGGACAGACAGAAACACAGATGCCGCAGTCCCGGCAGGCGCCACAGGATGAACATTGAGACCCGCAATGATCCAGATCGGCAAATTCGGTGATCCGGGGATCAAAATATTCCAAAGTCACCCGCTGGCGATCGATCATGGCGCGCTTTTCAAAAGCCGGTTGCTTGCCCTCCAACATGTCGCAAATGGTTCGGGCCACAATTCGACCCGAGCCGATGGCTTCGGTCAGCAAACCCGGCCGAACCACATCGCCGATGGCAAAAATCTGTGTGTCTGATGTCTGGTAATTGTCATTGACTTTAACAAAGCCGTTTTCGGTAGCCACACTGTCGGGAATAAACTCAAGATCCGGCACCTCCCCGATGGAAACAATGACCGTATCGGCAGGCACCTCTTCTCCCGTAGTCAGTTTCACGCCGGATTTGGTAATTTCCTGGGTAAATACCGGCCACATAAATTCGGCTCCCACCGCCTCGGCGGATTCCCTTTCTTTGCCGAAAGAAGCCGGTTCCTGAATATCCAGCAGGATAATTTTTTTGGCACCCAGACGATGGGCCTCGGCAGCCGCATCGCAACCCACATTGCCGGCTCCGATGATGACCACATTCTTACCCACTTTGGTTTTGTTGGCTTTGGCGGCCGTCAGAAAATCAAGGGCTGTGAGGGTCCTTTCATTGCCCGGAATCGGCAGGCTTCGGGGTTTCTGAGCGCCGGTGGCAATAACGACGAAATCAAAATCCTCTTTGAGCTGGATGATATCTTTCGGGCCCAGGGGCTGTTGAAGGTTTACCTGAGGGATCACCTCTTTGACCCGTTTCATCTCAGTGGCAATCACCTTTTTAGGAATACGGCTTTCAGGAATGATCCGCGTTATCTTTCCGCCCAAAGCTTTGGCCACCTCGTAAATGGTAACCTGATGCCCGTGCCGGCGAAGCTGCCAGGCCACTGAAATTCCAGCCGGCCCGCCGCCGATGACCGCGATTTTTTTATCACTTTGTGGCGAAAGATCGGGCAGTTTGGCCTTGAGACTGGCCTGGCCCAGCTGGGTGACATCCACCGGTGCCATGGCTGAAATTTGCCGTGTACACGACTGCATACACAGGTTGGGACATAGATATCCACATACCGATGCCGGAAAGGGTGTATAGCCTAATGCCAGATCCACTGCTTCATCCACGCGGCCTTCACGGATCAAACGCCACCTTTCCTGAACGGGGATGCCCGTCGGGCAGGTCGCCTCACAGGGCGCGGCGTATTTACGGTTTTCCCAGACCGGAACAAATCGCCGTAAAAAGCTGTTGGTAATCAATGCAATCGGCGTGCGATCCAGATTGGTAAGATCGCCGATTAACCCGCCCTGGCCCAGTTCCTTTTCCCAAGTGTCCGTTCGAAATGAATTCATGGATCGCATGGGTCCGGAAACTTTTTCCTGAGGCGTACGCGCCACTAAAAGCTGCCATTGCTCTCTGTCGGAAAATGTTTTAATGAGCTCGGATCGATCAATTCGTTGCAGGAATACTTTAAGGTTCTCTGCCAGCCAGCTCCAGTCATCATCTTCGATCGGAATCAGTTTGGCATCGGTCTGGCTGTAGCCGGCATGGGGTCCCCGGAAGAACACCTTCCCGCCAACCATTCCGACAAACGGCCGATAACCCAGAACATTGTCCGAATTCTGCGGCTCATGTCCGCAAATCACGGCGATACCGCCGGCCATAAATTCACCGAAGTAATCGCCGGCAGAACCCAGTACCCAGAGCTCGGGGGGTGCAAAACGCGGGTTATGTTTGGTCATGGTCATACCGCGCGCCCCGATGTTACCGGTGATAAAAATTTTGCCCTGCGCCATGGCATTGGCGCAGCCATTACCGGCATTGCCATGAATGACAATCTCGGCGCCGGCATTGAGCCAGCCCACATCATCTGAGGCCGGACCCAGGACTTCGATAAAAGTGTTGGGAAATCCCATGGAGCCCACACGCTGCCCGGGGTGGCCGGCTATTTTGATGTGAACCGGTTCATTTTCGGCCCGCCAGAGACGGCCGCCGATTCCATGCTGACCGAAAGCATGAACTTCGATCGAACGCTGGCCCCGGGCAACAGCATCCTGAATCTGCTCTTCAAGCACTCTTGATTCAATTCTTTCTCCGCTGAATTTTCCCGAAATCACCGGGGGTGGTTTATTGTTTTTTTCAACAGGGTTGTTCATTTATGGTCTCCAAACTATAGGATAGTGCCTTGTGCCTAAAATTTTAAAAGGATAAAATCCTATTTTAACTTTAGTTCACTTTAGTTCACTTTAGTTCACTTTGAGCTCCTTTGTTTACCTTATTTTTGGTTATCGAGGACGAGAACGAGGACGAGTAGGATTTATGATTCCATATGCATCGTTCTCGTCGTCGGCCTCGTACTCGTTCTCGAGACAAAACTGAGCAACTTCTTCACGAACCTCAGTCGAAGGTTCAAATCCTAGCTTTACTAGGTTAAACTTATAGCTCCCTGTAACGCGAGCCCCGATATTTGAACCTATACCACATACTTAATCTTCAACCGCTCCGCCACATTGGGATCATCGATTCCCAGCGCATCTGACATGCCGATGGGCAATGAGGTGGATCGTCCCAGCGGGGCCACTATTTTTTTAAGCTCGGTGTCAAAGCTTAAATAAAGATCGACCACCCGTTGCGCCACCTGCTCGGCGTCAAGCCGTCGATAGAGGCGCGGGTCCTGGGAGGTAATTCCCTTGGGGCAAAGGCCGATGTTGCAAATGTTGCAGCGGTCGGATTCAGAACCCAGACACCCGGCAGCAGCCTGCATGACATACTTTCCGATTTGCACACCGCTGGCACCCAGCATGATCAGGGCGGCGGCATTGGCTGCCAGGTTTCCGTTTTTGCCGACGCCGCCACCGGCGATCAACGGCAGCTGGTTTTGCATGCCCAATTCCACCAGCGTCAGATAGGAATCTCTGATGTTACTGGCGATGGGATGACCCATGTGGTTCATGGAAACATTATAGGCCGCGCCCGTACCGCCATCCTCACCGTCAATTGCCAGCCCTGCGGCATAGGGGTTGCGGGTCAGATTGTTTAAAACCGCCAGAGCCGTCGAGGTGCCCGAAATTTTCGGGTATACCGGCACGCGGAAATCCCAGGCCATGTACATGGATTGGATCATCTTGGCCACCGATTCTTCGATCGAATACTTGGTCTGGTGGGTGGGCGGACTCGGCAGGCTCACGCCAGTGGGCACGCCCCGGATGGCGGCAATCAGCTTGTTGACTTTGTACCACATCAACAACCCGCCATCACCCGGTTTGGCACCCTGTCCATACTTGATTTCGATGGCACAGGGATCTTCTTTCATTTCCGGGATGGCGTGAATAATCTCATCCCAGCCAAAATAGCCGCTGGCAATCTGCAGGATCACATATTTTAAAAATCGAGAGCGCAGCAGCCGCGGCGGGCATCCGCCCTCACCGGTACAAATCCTCACCGGCATGCCCAGTTCTTCGATTAAATAGGCCACTCCCATCTGCAAGCCTTCCCACATGGTAGGCGACAGGGCCCCGAAGGACATGGCACCGATAATCAACGGATAGATTTCACGCACGGGGGGAATCCAGCCGTTAACGCTTAAAAATTTTAAATTCTCTTCAGGCGGCAGAACGCGCCCCAGCAAAGTGCGCATTTCAAACTCATGGCGGCCGGCGTCAAGCGCCGGGTCGGTTAACATCGATATGCGGATGAATTTCAGGCGATCCAGGATACCTCCGGGAAGATTCCGCCGCCCGCCCCGCCTGCGGGGCTGACCGCCCTGGTCAACATGAAACTTGAGTTTATCGGCCTCATCGCTGCGAAAGGGAACAATGCAGTCATTGGGACAAACCAGGGTGCACATCGCACAGCCGATACACCGGTAAGCCGGGTCTGTTTTTTGCCGGATACCATAGTAGCTTTTAAATGCGGTGGCCGGTGTTTGCATTATGTCCGCCGGGGGGTCGAGGAGCCGCTTGCGAAATACCCCCAGCTCAATCGCATTTACCGGGCATATGGCGGTGCACTTGCCACATAGGGTGCATTTTTCTTTATCCCATAAAATTTGCCACGGTAAATCCTTGATGCTCAGTGTGGAAGGGGTAATGGGTCTTTCTGATTCCATAACATAACCTCCTGGCGACCCGGACCGACAATGGCCGTATCCAGATACATGGGTTGAAAATCTTTACTTTTATCTCGATTCGGAATCGCGGCGTCCAGCCCGCAGATTTCCGAAGCAAAGGCATAGATACCGGGTTTGCCGCCGACAACGCCAGGACGAAGTTTTTTGCGATCCTGTACCATAAACAGACTATGGTCCGGCAGACAGCCGATAACACAATTGGGCCCGTCAATAATCAGCGGCCGACAGGTTTGCTTGAGGTTTTTTAAAAAATTTCTGTTGGGATGGTCTTTCAGATCCTCATCCTGAAGCGGTGTAATCACATGCTTGTAAGTTTCAATTCCAAGCCCGAGTTTGGAAACCGCATAGTGCAGGATGTGGGTAAAAACCTCTGAGTCCGATTGATAGCCGGTATAGCCTGGAAATCCGCGGGACTCTAAAAACGAGCGAATGGGTACAAAAGCTGTATTTTCGCCGTTGGTCATGGTTGAATATCCCTGAATGAAAAACGGATGACAGGCATACAGGGTAATGGCATAATTGGTGTTCTGCCGTCCCTGAGCCATGATCACTCTGGCAAAAAGCTCTTTGCGGTCCAGATTCAGATGCCGGGCAACCAGCATGGGATCTCCGATTTCCTTGATCATAATCACATCCGGCCAGAAGGAAAAAACAATCATATCATTTTTTTCTTCCCCCATGGCCCTGAGCTGAAGGCGAATTTTAAGGAGCTGTTCGTAGAGTTGCTCCTGGCTGAGATCCTCCCACTCTTCAGGGTATTCATAGGCCCGAATCAGATATACATCCCGCTTAGGAACACCGGCAGGGGGTGTTTTGGGGAGTTTAACGGAGATTTTATATTTGGTCATAAAGCCGATATCCATCATAAATGTATCCAGGCGTTTTAATCCTTTATCGCTGAAAATTCCCGATAAAATAGGGGCGTCTTTCATCTCATCAAACGGCCCGGCAAGATCACGCAGAAAAATCCCCACCCCGGAACAATCATGACCTTCGCGCATAACATCAAGCGCCTCCAGGGCGACCATGGGAGATAACGGCTCCTTGCTGGTGATGGCAAATAAGCGGCACATGGTGATTGATCTCCTTTTTCAGTATAAAATTAAAGAAAAAAATCCTGCTGGGGCAACAGCTGACAAGGGTGCGACCTCCATTGCGATGGAAACGGTGAATTGCAGCAATGGTGATCAGATCCGTCAGGTTATCGCTTGAGGCAGGATGTACTGCAAATTATGGTAGCCAAGAAATTCATAATCAGAATCTTTATGGGAGTTTATCGAAGGAGTATCGCGGGCCCGGGAAAAATCTTCGCGAATCATCGAGCCGGCCGCAAAACATGCGGGGCATCATATTGGACTGGTCCCGAATCATGGATCGGGAAGAAAAATTTAATATTAATAATGCCAACCATTACGTTATCGTAACCCCTGTCGGGAATAATTAAATTGGGTGTCTCCCTTCTTTTAGGTTTTGATTAAAGCCCTCTTCCGAAAAACCTTTGCGCCTAATCAATCAGTCGCTTATAGCATATAAATAGTGTTTGAAAAACAAAAAAATGTAATGGAATAGGCTTTTAATTAATCTTTCCAAATGAATGCCCCGGGTTCCTTCTTAACCGCTTATCTTTTTGACAAGTCAACGGCTTTATTTTATATATATAGGATTAACTTCCTATTTTGAGCTCTGCCCCAAAAATGGTGACTTCCAATTTTTGATTCATCTGATTGCCGAAACTTCCCAAACCTTAATGGATCAATACGGACATCAGGTTTTGTTTCGCGGGGAAATATTAACCAAAATTTCTAACCGTTAAAACGCTAAGATAGGAGCGGCCATGTATATCAAGCAATCTGAGCTTTTTACAGGCACGAGCATGGATTTCGTAAAGAAATTCATGGACATCTCAGAAATGTCTTCACATAAGAAGGGTGAGGTTCTTTTCCGCGAAAATGATCCGGCGAAGTTCTTTTTTATCCTGCTGAATGGATGTGTAAAATTGAGCGTGGGAAAGCCGCAACAGGTAGTTTACAATGCCGGGCGTAATGGGGAAGCTTTTGGATGGTCCAGTCTTATCGGGGGAGATGTTTATTCGGCTTCGGCCGAATGTATTGAAGCGACCGAATTACTGAAAACCAGCTGTGATAAATTATCCCGGGTCCTGGAGGCAGATCCCGACAACGGTATTATTTTCTTCAGACAACTTGCCGCCACCCTGGGAAACCGGTTGCTTGAAACGTACAAGGTGATAACACCCAAAATTGGGAATTCCAAATAATAAATCATCACGAATGAGGTCTCGGTTGTCAGGTGTCAGGTGTCAGGTGTCAGGTGTCGGCAAACAGATGACGGAGGACAGAAAACAGAAGTCAGATAAGATGCTTCATCTTCCAGTTTTCACCATCTGTCGTCTGACCTCTGTCCTCTGAATCCTGAAACCTGACACCTGACACCTGACACCAGGAAAGCAAACGCTCCAGTAAGTTTTTGGTACACGGGCACAACATTTAAGGAGGATTTATGCCGAACCATCCGTCAAATACATCTAAATTGCGCCGACTGACCCGACGTGATTTTTTGTGGCTTTCGTCGATGACCGCTGCGGGTTTGATGTTCGGGTGCGCCACGGATCCGGTTACCGGAAAATCGCAATTTATGCTGGTCTCCGAAGATACCGAAATTCAAATCGACAGACAGTACTCACCGCTTCAATTTTCCACAGATTTCGGGCCGGTGCAGGATCACAAATTAAACAGCTATATCAGCCAGGTCGGAAACAGTATGGTGGCTTCATCCCATCGCCCCCACATGCCGTATTCGTTCCGGGTGGTAAACGCCACCTATGTCAATGCCTATGCTTTTCCCGGGGGCAGCATTGCTGCCACCCGCGGCATTATGCTGTCACTGGACAATGAAGCCGAGCTGGCCTCCTTGCTGGGACACGAACTGGGTCATGTAAATGCCCGGCACGCGGCCGAACAGATGTCAAAGGGACAGCTTGCCCAGGCGGTCGCAGGCGGTGTTTCGGTGCTGGCCGGAACCCAGAGTGCGGCTCTGGGCGAACTGGCAGGCCAGCTGGGTCAGATAGGAGCCGGTGCGCTGCTGGCATCTTACAGCCGGGATAACGAGCGTGAAGCAGATGCCCTGGGTATGGAATATATGGTGGGCGCCGGCTATGGGTCTGAAGGATTTATCGGGCTGATGGACATGCTAAACAGCATGTCCAAACACAAAACCACGACTGTGGACCTGTTGTTTGCCACCCATCCAATGAGTCAGGAACGCTATAATACAGCGGTTCAGACCGCAAATACAAAATATCAGTCCGCCTTAAAAGGACCGCTTGACAGAGAACGCTATATGGACCATACCGCCGGACTGCGGGCCAAAAAAAGCGCCATCGAAGAGATCCAAAAAGGCGAAAAACAAATGGCCAAACGCAAATACGATGCCGCCACCGGTCATTTCCGCCGGGCATTGAAAAAGGCACCCAACGATTATGTCGCCCTGTGCATGATGTCAAAAAGTCAATTGGCTCAGAAGAAAAATGCAGTTGGACGCCAGTATGCGGAAATGGCCCAAAAGTCCTATCCAAAAGAAGCCCAGGCCTATCACCTCAGCGGATATGCGAAAATCCAATTAAAGAACTTCGAAGGCGCTTATAATGAATTTAGCGCTTATGAGAGGCTCCTGCCTGGAAATTCAAACACCATTTTCTTTAAAGGTTATTGTCAAGAGGGTATGAATCATGTCCCGCAAGCGGCAGATGAATACAATCGGTATTTGCAAGTTGTGCGGCAGGGCCGGTACGCCCAGCATGCCTATAAAAAGTTGGTGGATTGGGGGTACATAAAATAGCATTCACAATTTGGATTTTAGAATTCGGATTTTGGATTTGAGAACAGATTGGTCAGGTACTCAATTGGCTCCAATCTTTTTAATCCGCAATCCAAATTCCAAAATCTAAAATCAATGTTATTGATTTCTGCTTAGCACCCAACTTGAATCTATATAAACTTGATTAACGATGACGATGATTACCGACCTCCCCGACATACTCGTTCAGGACTTGGAAAGAAAGTGGGAAGAGTTCACACAATCATCTGCAACCCATAAAATTGACCTTCCAAAAGACCCGCAAATTATCGGGGCGCTTCAGCGCGTCTTTGCATTTAGTGACTTTGTTGCTCAAAACTGCATTCGCGACCCTTCTCTAATCTCCAATCTGATTGAAAGCCAGGACCTTCAACAAAGCTACTCTAAGAATGACTATGAGAAGGAACTAAAAAAAGCGCTTGTTGATGTAAAGGATGAGGCGGCCTTAATCCACGTCCTGCGTGTCTATCGTTGCCGGGAAATGACGCGAATTGCGTTTCGCGATCTTGCCGGCTGGAATAATCTATCGGAAACGGTCACCGATCTCTCCGGCCTGGCCGATGCCTGCCTCGAGCATACCACATCTGTTCTTTACAGCTGGTTATGTAAAAAATTGGGAGTCCCTGCAGCCGAGGATGGCTCCCGTCAACAGCTGGTTGTTCTGGGCCTCGGCAAACTGGGTGCCCGGGAGCTAAACTTTTCGTCCGATGTCGATCTCATTTTCACTTACCCAAAGGCCGGTCACACACACGGAACCGCACGATCGGTCAACAATGATGATTTTTTTACTCGTCTTTGCCGCCAGCTGATCAAGGTTATCAGTCAATTAACCAGCGATGGGTTCGTGTTTCGCACGGATCTAAGATTGCGGCCCTACGGGGAAAACGGCCCTCTAGTGATGAATTTTGATGCCATGGAAAACTACTACGAAGAGCAGGGTCGGGAGTGGGAACGCTACGCAATGATCCGGGCCAGAGTTGTCGTAGGAGATAAAAACGCCGGCAACCATCTGCTGCAACGGCTAAATCCCTTTATCTACCGCAGGTATCTGGATTACGGCGCCTTTGACTCATTGAGAGAAATGAAGCAAATGATATCTCTTGAGGTCAAGCGCAAGCGAATGAAACACAACATTAAGCTGGGAAGAGGAGGGATTCGGGAAATTGAGTTCTTTGGTCACATGTTTCAACTGATTCGCGGCGGCGTTACACCCGACCTTCAACAACGCAGCATCCTGAAGGTTTTAAAGATTCTGGTCCGCGACAACCACATTCCCGCAGAGGTTTGTGATGAGCTGGGGGCCGCTTATGTCTTCCTTAGAAATACCGAACATCGGCTGCAGGAATTTGGCGATCAACAAACCCATGATTTGCCCTTAGATGAACAGGGTCAAGACCGTCTGGCAGCATCCATGGGGTTCGCGGATGCAGCAAAATTCAGTTCACAGCTTGAGCAGCATCGCAGCAATGTGCACCGCCATTTTCAGATTCTGCTGGAAGCCAAAGACTCCGAATCCGGAACACAGAAATTAGAAGAACAGCTGCAGGGTATCTGGCAGGGTTTGATCGGCGACAGCCAGGCGGAAGAAATCCTTGTGGGGGTCGGCTTCCAAGAGCCTCAGGAGGTATTGCGATTGCTAGCGTATTTGCGCAGTACGCCTGGGTCAAGCCAGTTAGGTGACAGAGGCCGTCGGCGTCTAGAAAAATTAATTCCCCAGGTACTTAGAGAGGTCGGGGGGCAAAATAGACCTGAAATTATCCTCGGTCGAATTATTGATCTAATAAAATCGATTGGCGGGAGGATCAGTTATCTTGCGCTTTTGCTTGAAAATCCGAAGGCATTAAGCCACCTGATTCAACTGGCGGCGGCCAGCCCCTGGATTGCTTCTTTCCTGGCCCAGCATCCGGTTCTTTTAGATGAATTTTTGGATCCCCGCACCCTTTATATTCCGCCTGAGGCCAAACAGATCAAGGTTGATTTAAAACAGCGGATGAGCCGGGCCCCATCAGATGATCTGGAATACCAGATTGAACAGCTGTGTGTTTTTAAAGAAATCAACGTTCTGCGAGTGGCCGCCGCCGACGTTACCGGAGCGCTGCCGCTGATGCGAGTTAGCGACCACCTGTCAGATATCGCTGAGACGGTGCTGGGTGAAGTCGTCAAAATGGCCTATGATCATCTACGTGAAAAGCACGGTGCTCCGGCCTGTCGGCTGAACGGGAAAATCTGCGAAAAGGGCTTTGCGGTTATTGCTTACGGCAAACTCGGTGGACTGGAGCTTGGCTACGGCTCGGACCTTGACCTGGTATTTCTGCATTCCGGAAGCAAAGAAAAAACCCAAGGGAGCCAACAGGCGATCGACAGTGCCCAATTCTTTAACCGTCTCGGGCAGCGTGTTATTCATATCCTGACTTCCCACACACGAGCAGGCAAATTATATGAAATCGACATGCGACTGCGACCCAGCGGGGCTTCCGGGGTGCTGGTCAGCCGTGTAGAAGGATTTCGCGATTACCAGCAAAACGCTGCCTGGACCTGGGAGCATCAGGCCCTGATAAAGGCCCGGTCCATTCTGGGAGATCGCTTGATAGCCGATCATTTTCTAAGCACTCGCAATGAGGTTTTGGCCCATCAGCGAGATAAACTAAAACTGCGGGAAGAAGTCGTCAGCATGCGTGACCGCATGCGCAAAGAACTGCTAAAACCCGAATCGGGGATCTTTGACCTCAAGCAGGATATTGGCGGGATGGTGGATATTGAATTTTTGGTACAGTATCTGGTACTTCTAAAATCTTATGACCATCCGGAGCTTCTGAAATGGACCGATAATGTACGCCTGCTTCAAAGCTTGATCGAAACCCGTGTTATGGATGAATATACCGCCCATGTCCTCAAACATGCCTACTTGATCTACCGTGCCGCCGCACACCAGCTCAACCTCCAGGAAAACCCGGCCAAAGTTCCCAGCGAAAAATTCGACCGTTTACGGCAGAGAGTGGAAAGAATCTGGCAGATATTTTTCGAGTCCACATAAGCAGCCGCCATCCAACTCGACTAGAGTAAGTCTCCTCAAAAAGAAACCGCATAATTGTTAATTTTAAAAATTTAATAATACATTTTTGTAACTTATTTGTCTTATTTCTACCAAATTTGTAAGAACTATTGATTTCATAATCTAATAAGCTGTGTAATAATATATTGAAATTATTTATTTTTATAAAATTAAAGACTCATGGCATGTATGTTGCTCAACAAAAGTCAATCAATTTAATCGAAATGTACCGAACTGCAAAATGAATAATACCCATCAACAATCTGCCAAACAGCTGCAGCAAAAAACTAAAAGGTTAATTGCGCGCCTTTTAAAAGGAAAAGAACCCGACTTTTTAAAGCAGCATGCGCGGCTTCTGGACGACTATTTCCGTCAGGCATTTGAATCCAGCACGGTGGGTCCCCGTATGGATATCAGCAAAAATCCGTATGCCATCATTGCTTTAGGTGGCTACGGCAGAGAGGAACAATGCATTCATTCCGATGTCGATCTGTTGTTTCTGTTTAAAAAGAAGGTTCCGAGGGAGGCAGAAAACTTGATCCAGGAAATCATTTATCCGCTGTGGGACATTGGTTTGGATGTCGGGTATGCCACCCGATCGCTGAAAGAAAGTCTTGCGCTTGCGGGTAAAGATTTTGAAGTGCTCACCCCGATGCTGGATGCCAGATTTATCTGCGGGTGGTCCCAGATTTACGCTAATCTTCTGGATGAATTGCGCGAAAAAATAATTGTTAAAAAGTCCCGAAATATTATCAACTGGCTGGTTGAAAATAATGAATTGCGACATGCCCATTTCGGAGATTCGGCCTATTTACTTGAGCCCAATCTTAAAGAAGGCCAGGGCGGTTTGCGAGACTATCACACCATGCTGTGGATTGCACGCATAGCATATAATGTTAAAGAACCCAGAGATCTTGAATATCTGGGGTTCCTTTCCCATGAAGAGTTCCAGGCATTAAACCGATCCATCGCATTTATCTGGAATGTGCGCAACCGGATTCACCACATCTGTGGCCGCAAATGTGATCAACTGCACTTTGAAAACCAGGTCAAACTTGCCCGGGCACTTAACTACAAAAAAAATAACGGACAAGAGCCGGTGGAACGATTGATGGGAGAGCTTCACGGGCGAATGGAAGAGTTGAAACAACAACACCTGGTGTTTCTTCATGAGCTGGGCTTCGGGGAAAAAGGAAAGCGCAGAAGAAAATCTCATAAAAAGAGCGCTGTTGAGGGCCTGGAAGTGATCAAATGGGGAATGCTAAATTTTAATTCGCCTGAAGCAATTATAAAATCACCGGATCTTTTAATGAAGATATTTGAGGAAAGTGCACGCTTGAAAATTCCGTTAAGCGCAGAAGCCAAAAGACTGGTAAAAGAATTTTCTCACCTCGTAAATAAAAAGTATCGAACTTCTGAGCCTGTCATCAAATCTTTCGAGCGGATTTTAGTCACCCCGGCCTTAAAATTCAATGTCCTCAATGAGATGTTAAACATCGGTTTTTTGGAAAAATTTATACCTGAACTCCGCAGCGTCAGCAACCGCATCCAATATGACGAATATCATCTTTATCCGGTAGATAAGCATCTGCTGCGCACCGCGCAAACCATCAAAGAGTTCGGCATGGCCAAGGACAGCAGCCTGGAACCGTTATGCCAAAAAATTTACAGGAATCTGAAAAAGAAAAAACTATTGCTCTGGGCTGCGCTGCTTCACGATATCGGCAAAGCAGAATCTGCCGAAGATCATTCAGCAAAAGGCGCTGAGACCGTAAAAAACATCCTTGCCCAAAAAGGGCTGACGCCTGAAGATATTGAAACGGTAATGTTCCTGGTTCGGGAGCATCTTTTGTTAATTAAAACTGCTACCCGAAGGGATATTCTCGACGAGGAAACAGCCATTTCCTGTGCACGCAAGATAAAGGACATTAAACGACTAAAAATGCTTTATTTGCTGACCGTCGCTGATTCGATCGCAACGGGTCCAATGGCCTGGAACGACTGGACGGCAACGCTTCTGAGAGACTTCTTTCTCAAAGTTTTAAATGTGCTGGAAAATGGCGAACTGGCAACCGCGGAGGCCGTCGAAGTTGTGGATCAAAAGAAAAAAGAGGCCGTTAGTGCAGCCCCCAACTCTGGTGCAAAAAAGAAAATCGAAGCCCTGCTGGGTGTGATGTCGCCGCGCTATCTTTTATATATGCCGACCCATGAAATAAAGAAACATATCAAGCTTTACGAGGATCTATCTTCTGGCGATTCTGATTTTATATGGGAGATCGAACACGCACCAGATGCTAACACCCGCTCTGTTACCATCTGTGCCCAGGATCGCCCCGGTCTGATTTCAAAAATTGCCGGGGTATTTACCTTAAACAACATCGACATTCTGGACGTTCAGGTGTTCACCTGGCGCAATAAGGTTGCCCTGGATATTTTCAAGGTCAAACCCCCACCCGATCCCCTGCTGGAAGACGAAAAATGGAACCGGACCGCAAATAACCTTTGCGCTGCATTATCAGACCAGTTGGACTTGCCTGCAGCTCTTAAAAAGAAGATGTCCGCTGGCCGCAACGGCAAACCCAGGCTTGATAAAAAACCCCATCGGGTCAAGGTGGATAACACCAGTTCCAGTTTTTTTACCATCATCGAAGTGTTCACCTATGATTTTCCCGGATTGCTCTTCAGCATTACAGATGCGTTTTTTCGCTGCGAGCTGAATATCTGGGTTGCCAAAATCGCAACCAAGGCGGACCAGGTCGTCGATGTTTTTTACGTGAGAGATGTCAATGGACAAAAGGTGGATTTACCGGATCAGGTGGCGGGCATAAAAGCCGCCATAATGGAAAGGCTACCCGCATCATAACTGGATCGTTTCACCAAAAAAATGGAGATTTGAATTCATTACCTTACTTAATGCCCAAATATTGAATTCGAAGCAAACTAGAAGCCATTTCAAAAGGAGGACAAGTCTTAAAAATGAAATTAAAAAGTCTGCTGACAGCTACAATTTTACTCGCGATTCCCTTTTCTTCAGCTGTTGCTTCGGAAGGTCTAAATTCAGGCGACACCGCCTGGGTGATCGTTTCGACAGCAATGGTCATGATGATGACCCCGGCCGGTCTGGCCTTGTTTTATGGCGGAATGTCAAGGTATAAAAATCTTTTAAATACCTTCGCCATGACATTTGTCGCCTATTGCCTGGCCAGCGTCGTCTGGATAATGTGGGGGTACAGTATCGCATTTGGGCCGGATAAAGGCGGCTTAACCGGAGGGTGGGAAAATCTTTTTTTAGCCGGTATCGGGGTGAACAGTCTCTCCGGCAGCATTCCAACGTATGTGTTCGCACTTTTTCAAATGACATTTGCCTGTATCACCGTTGCCCTGGTTCTGGGATCGGTTGTTGATCGCATGAAGTTTTCATCATGGATTGTCTTTACGATTTTATGGGTCACATTCATCTACTCTCCCATCGCCCACTGGGTATGGGGCGGCGGCTGGATGGGCAATATGGGTGCTCTCGATTTTGCCGGCGGAACGGTTGTTCACATTAACGCCGGTGTAGCCGGCCTCGTTCTGGCGCTGGTGCTTGGAAAACGCATCGGTTATGGAAAAGAAGCCATGTTTCCGTCCAGCGTAGCGTTCACCGCAGTTGGAGCGGCCCTTTTATGGTTTGGCTGGTTTGGCTTTAATGCCGGCAGTCAGCTGGCAGCCGATGGTGTGGCCGGTTCGGCCTTTTTGGTCACCAACACTTCAGCGGCGATCGGCGCACTGACATGGATGTTTGCCGAATGGCTGGTAGATAAAAAACCGACGGTGCTGGGCCTGGCTTCAGGAATTGTCGCCGGGCTGGTCGCAATTACACCGGCAGCCGGGTTCGTCAATTTACCGGCCGCATTGATTATTGGATTTGTTGCCGGAGTACTGGGCTTTTACTTCGTGACAAAGGTTAAACATCGGCTGGGTTATGACGATTCCCTGGATGTTTTTGGTGTCCATGGCATGTGCGGGCTCTGGGGCGCTTTGGCCACAGGACTGTTTGCCAATCCGGCCATAAATGAAGCCGGCAAAGGTCTGTTTTATGGCAACCCGAAGCAGCTGTGGATCCAGATTATCTCGATTGTCGCCACGGCGGTGTTTACTGCCGTCGGCACCTTAATTGTTATCTATATCACCAAATTTATAACCGGCGGCCTGAGGGTAAATGAAGAAACCGAAGTTGCCGGACTTGACAGTTCCATTCACGGCGAAAGAGCTTTTGAAATTCAATAGTCATCAACATTGGGTTGAGAAATATATTCAAGCATTCAATACGCAAAAGGAGGTTTTATCATGAAGAAAATCGAGGCGATCATCAAGCCCTTCAAACTCGATGACGTCAAAGAAGCCTTAAATAAAATTGGTATCCAGGGCATGACGATCTCCGAGGTCAAAGGATACGGCCGTCAGAAGGGCCATAAAGAAATCTACCGCGGCGCAGAATATGCGGTGGATTTTATCCCTAAAATAAAAATCGAAATCGTGATCGATGCAGACCGTGTCGATCAGGTCGTCGAAAGCATCCGTGAAGCGGCCAACACAGGCAAAATAGGAGATGGCAAGATTTTTGTTGTTCCTATAGAGCAGGCCGTGCGGGTGAGGACCGGGGAAACGGGCGCAGACGCGATATAACGTCATCTTAAAAATGCCAATATCGAGGACGAGCACGAGGACGAGGTAAGGCAGTGCTCCTCCATCTCGTACTCGTACTCGTCGTCGTCCTCGTGCTCGTTTCTAAACTGGCATTTGCTTCGTTGCCCATTCAAATAATGTGCGAATTACATCTGAGTAAAATAAATTAATCTAAATTTATAAAGGAGGAACAATCTTATGACACCCAAAGAAGTATTGGACATGGCAAAGGAAAACGGCGCACAGGTCGTCGATCTGCGGTTTATGGATTTTCCGGGATTATGGCAGCATTTTAGCGTGCCGATCCGTGAACTTGAGGAATCAAGCTTTGAGGATGGTTTCGGCTTCGACGGCTCCAGCATTCGCGGCTGGCAGCCAATTCATGCCAGCGACATGCTGGTGGTCCCCGACGCGACAACCGCAAAAATGGACCCGTTTTATGAAGCTCCGACCCTGGTGTTGATATGCAACATCGTTGACCCGGTCACCCGGGAAGCCTATACCCGGGATCCGCGAAATATTGCCCAAAAAGCGGACGCTTATTTAAAAAACAGCGGAATCGGTGATGTGGCTTATTTTGGCCCGGAACCCGAATTTTTTATCTTCGATGATATCCGTTTTGAATCCACCCGCTTCTCTGCTTTTTATGAGATCGATTCGGTTGAGGGCAACTGGAACACCGGCCGGGATGAGGGTCCCAATTTGGGTTACAAGCCGCGGCACAAAGAAGGCTATTTTCCGGTTCCGCCCATGGACAAATTTCAGGATCTGCGCACCGAAATGGTCCTGACTCTGGAAAACCTGGGGATCGAAACCGAAGCGCATCATCATGAAGTGGCCACCGCCGGCCAGGCCGAAATTGACATGCGCTTCAAGCCCCTGCTGCAAATGTCGGATCAGCTGATGTGGTTTAAATATGTGCTCAAAAATGTGGCCTACCGCCACAATCATACCGTCACTTTCATGCCCAAACCGCTTTTTGAGGATAACGGCACCGGCATGCACACCCACATCAGCATCTGGAAAAAAAACCAGCCGCTGTTTGCGGGGGATAAATATGCCGGCGTATCTCAAGAGGCGCTTTACGGCATCGGCGGCATCCTAAAGCACTGCCGCGCTCTGACCGCGTTTACCAACCCGACCACCAACTCATACAAGCGTCTGGTGCCGGGCTTTGAAGCTCCCGTGAATCTGGCATACTCCAGCCGCAACCGCAGTGCGGCGGTGCGTATCCCGATGTATTCGACATCGCCCAAAGCCAAACGCATCGAGTTCCGAACACCGGATCCGTCCTGTAACGGATACCTGGCATTTTCGGCCATGCTGATGGCCGTCATTGACGGCATCCAAAACAAGATCGACCCGGGCGATCCGCTGGATAAAGACATCTACAATCTTCCCCCGGAAGAATTGGCTGAAATTCCGTCCGCCCCCGGATCATTGGATGAGGCCTTCGAGGCCTTAAAAGCCGATCAGGAATTCCTGTTAAAAGGCGATGTGTTCACCCAGGATGCCATCGACATGTGGATTAAGTACAAGACCGAAAATGAAATCAACGACGTCAAACTGCGGCCGCATCCGCATGAGTTTTACCTGTATTATGATATTTAAAACTCGGTTTGCCCGTTGAGCCGGTTAGCCCGTTGCCGGTTATAAAAAAGCCCTGCTTTATCAAGCGGGGCTTTTGTTTCTCAAAATAAAATTTATTGGCCGGATACTTCCGCAAGCCTTTTATCCAACGTCACCACCTGACCATTCAGCTGATAGGCAAGCCACAAATAACTGGCATCGTAAGTGGTAAGCCCGGTCTTTCGGGCCAGTTGAATCACTTCCGGGTGCATCACTTCAACTATCTCGATGGCAAGTCGTTTGGAAAGTCGAAAGGCGGCCAGAATTTCCTGCGCCTGGGTAGAATGCTTTTTGATTTTTTTCAAACAGATGCTTGCCAGCTCAAACCGGAGCAACGGAGGTGCTGCCAAAGCCGCACCCATTAATTCACCGGCGATTGCTTCTGCTTTCGGCTCACCAAAAACCAGTGCTCCCAGCGCCGATGCGTCAACGACTTTAACGGGCATTCCGGTCTTCTCTCACGAATTTAGCGGCCTCCGCCGGTGTTCTGAGACCCACCTTGTGAAGTGCCGCTAAAAACGCCTCCGGTGAGATCAATTGTTCTTTAGTTGCAGTCTCTTCCAGTATGCTCATCAGCTCGCCCTGCAATGATCGGTGATGCCTGGCCGCTCTGTGGCGCAATTGATCGGCAATATGATCAGGAACATTCTTAATTGATAGATTTACCGGCATTTTTAGCCCTCCAAAACAGATCCATTATGGATCTAATATAGTACCAATTTGCATCAATTGCAAGATATTTTTATAACAAATTAACTAACCGAAACTGGTTTCAGAGGGTTTAGCGGTAATGACGGTAGTCGACGCCATACTTTTGCGCCTTATAACCAAATTTCCTCACGGTCGTCTTCAAAATTTCGGCTGCCATGGTGATGTTGCCCCGTGTGTTTTTGAGGGCGTCGATGATCATCTCTTTCTCAAGGCTGGCGACGGCATCCGTCAGTGAGAGCGCGGGCACGGTACCCGATTCCTTACCGGTTTGGAGGGTTGGCGGCAGGTGGTAGCTGTGAATCACTCCTTCCTCGCAAAGCAGCACCGCACGCTCAATGCAGTTTTCAAGCTCGCGCACATTTCCCGGCCAGTGATATTCCATGAGCATGTCGATCGCCGGTGTCGACAGTCTTTTTATATTTTTGTGATTTTCCCCGGCATATTTTTCGAGAAAATAGTCTGCCAGCAATAATATATCGGTCTTTCGCTCTCGAAGCGGCGGAAGGTAAATCGGAAAAACATTCAATCGATAGTAGAGATCACCCCTGAAGGTCTCGTCCTCAAGGGCCTCCTCCAGGTTTTTATTGGTGGCAGCGACAATGCGCACATCTGTCTTAATCGTTCGGTGGCCTCCCACCCGTTCAAATTCTTTTTCCTGAAGGATTCTAAGCAAATTCGCCTGAACATCCAGACCCAGAGACCCGATTTCGTCAAGAAATATGGTGCCTTTGTGGGCCAGTTCAAATTTTCCGATTTTTTGTTTGATGGCACCCGTGAAAGCACCTTTTTCGTGACCAAATAGCTCGCTTTCAATCAGATTAACGGGCAATGCCGCACAGTTGACTTTAACAAAAGGATTTTGGGCCCGATGACTGTTATAATGAATCGAATTGGCAACAAGTTCCTTCCCGGTGCCGCTTTCGCCCCGAATCAGAACCGTTGCATTGCTTTTGCAAACCTGCGAGACCATTTGAAAGACCTCTCGCATTTTATTGGAGTTGCCGATAATATTGCTGATACTGTACTTGTCTTTGAGCACATGCTGCAGCCGACGGTTCTCCTCCCGCAGCCTTTCCTTTTCCAGACGAATGGTCTCAAGCTTGATAACGTGGCTGGCGATCATCGTGGCGATAACCGATAGTAGCTTTTCTCCGCTTTTGAGCGCGTAAGACTTGTCAAAAGGCCGGTCCACACTGAGCGCCCCGATAACCTGCTTGGCCTTTTTGACCGGAACACAGATAAAAGAATGTTCCCTGTCGCGTGTCTTTTTCCGGCTGGCGGTGCGGTCTAAAAAGAGTGGTTCTTCGCTGATTTTGGGAATGGAAACCGCTTTTCCGGTTTCAATCACTTTCCCGGTGATACCTTCACCAAGCTTGTACTTGACCCGGTTCATCGCGCTTTGAGTCAAACCGTGGGCGACCTCTATATTAATCTCGTTGCGCAAGGGATTTAAAATTGTTATAGTTCCCCGCACCATGTTCATTGAGTTGGACATGATATCCAGTACTTTATATAAAGACTTTCTCAATTCCAAATGCTCGTTTAGTGCTTTTGTGATTTCGTAAAGCAGGGTAACTTCTTCAATAGTTTTCAGTGCTTTCATTTTCGTTTCCTAAAAGTGAACCTTGTATTCCTCAAGCTAAATGCTATAAGTTAACCACGAAAACACGAAATTTAGAAAGCACGAAATTTTATAATTTATTCTTTTTTCGTGTTTTAGTTCCTTCGTGCTTTCGTGGTAAAGAAACCTTTTTTGCTTCAACTATTCTGCGTTATATAAAAAGATCGCTTACGAATCTGTTAATGTTCGAATACAATAATACAATTTTGTAACAAATTACAAGCCTTTTCCGTTGGTCACTGGCTACTGGTTAAAGGTTACAATTGAAAATGGAGCAAAAGGACAATAACAATCAGTAAATTTTTTCAATCCGAAATCCGCAATCTAAAATCCGAAATGAGATGATTCTGCACATCGACATGGATGCCTTTTACGCCTCAGTGGAACAATTGGACAATCCCCGCCTTAAAGGCAAATGCGTCATTGTCGGCGGGACTTCCAACCGCGGGGTCGTGTCGGCTGCCAGCTATGAAGCCAGGCAGTTCGGTGTGCGCTCGGCCATGCCCATATATCAGGCCAAACAGAAATGTCCCCATGGCATTTTTGTACCCCCGCGAATGAGCCGCTATAAGGAGGTATCCAAAAAGGTCATGGCGCTCCTCAGGGATTTTTCACCGCTGGTGGAGCCGGTTTCCATTGATGAAGCCTACCTGGATATCACCGGATGCCAACGCCTGTTTGGTGAGCCGCAAGAAACTGCCTGGGAGATTAAAAGACAAATAAAAGAAACCGTTCTTCTGACCTGCTCGATCGGTGTTGCACCCAACAAGTTTCTGGCAAAGATTGCCTCTGATTTGGAAAAGCCGGACGGGCTGACACTGATCCTGCCGGACATGGTTTCAGAATTTATCGATTCGCTTCCCATTAAAAAAGTGCCCGGTGTTGGCAAAAAAATGCATCGACAGCTTGAACTATTGAGTATTCGAACATTGGGAGACGTCCAAAGGTTGCCCGAGAAAACACTGGTGAAGCATCTCGGCAAATTCGGCAAGCGCTTGCGCACACTCTCATCAGGTACCGACCATTCGCCGGTAACCCCGCACGCACCCCACAAATCTATTAGCAGTGAACGAACGCTGGCAGCGGACACCCGCGACACCAAACTGCTGAAACGCTATCTTTTGAGACAATCCGAGGAAGTTGCCAAACAACTGAGAAAAGCCGGCGTGAGAGCCAAAACCATTACCCTTAAGATAAAAGATGCAGACTTCAAACAGGTAACCCGCCGAACGACTATTGACATCCCCACCCAATCATCCAAAACAATCTACAGACATGCGGAAAGATTAATGGATAACTTCAAAATTACCAAAAAAATCCGCTTAATCGGAGTTGGGACCTCAGGGTTTTCGTCGGTGGCCTCATCGGTTCAAATAGGTCTCTTTGATCGCGACGACAAAATCGAAGATGAATGGGAAAAAGTTGACAAAACGCTTGATTCGATCAGTAAAAAATTTGGCAAGGATGTAGTCGGCAGGGCCACGCTGAAGAACAAATAACATTAAACAGAAGACAGATGACGAAAGAGAGCGGTCCAAATTAGGTTTGAAGTGAATTTAATATGTTAAATAAATCCAAAATCGAAAGTCCAAAATCCAAAATCATTTGAGGGGATTTATGAAAAAGGAGCTCAACAGACGATACGGGGACATGTTTAAATTTGTTCCTATCGGCTTTTTTACCTTTGACCCGGGCGGCCAGATCCTGCAGATCAACCCGACCGGTGCCAAGCTTCTGGGGGCAGACAGATCGAATTTAATAGACCAAAAATTTACAAAATTCATCGCTGACGATTTTCAGGCCGGCTTCCAGCACCATTGCAAAAAAGTCTTTGAATCCGGTAAACGCGAAACCTTTGATCTGAAAATACTTAGAAAAGACCGGACATCATTTTGGGCGCAGCTGGAAAGTGTTGTCATTAAGGCGCATAATAGAGGTGGAAACGGCCGTCAATTTTACACTGTCATAACGGACATCTCAGACCGCAAGCAAGCCGAGGATGCATTATTTAATGCGCTTGAAAAATCCAATCAGCAGGAAAAGGGAGTGGCGGCCTTACTTGAAAGTTCCCGGGCTGTCCTGCAATATCGCGAATTTAAAGATTCCGCCAAATCCATATTTAATTCCTGCAAGAATCTGATAGGCGCCCGAGCCGGTTATGTGGCCTTATTAACCAAAGATGGCACCGAAAATGAACTGCTGCACCTGGACTCCGGCGGACTGGCCTGCACAGTGGACCCCGCCCTTCCAATGCCGATCCGGGGTTTACGTGAAAAGGCCTACCGTTCCTGCAAAACCATTTTTGACAATCGCTTTTCTAAAAGCCAATGGGTGGATTTTTTGCCCGGCGGACACGTAGCGCTTGAGAATGTCTTATTTGCGCCCCTGGTGATTAACAGCAAAGCCGTCGGCTTGCTTGGTCTGGCCAATAAGCCCGGCGGGTTCACAAAAGAGGATGCCCGCATTGCATCGGGTTTCAGCGAGTTTGCCTCGGTTGCCCTTCTTAACAGCCGCACGCTGGAATCATTAGAACATAGCGAGGAACAATTCCGCTCCGTGGTGGAAACCGCGATTGATGCCATCATCACCGTCGAAAGACGTGGAACAATTATATTCTGGAACCCGCAGGCAGAACAGATGTTTGGCTACACGGCAAATGAAATGATCGGCAAGCCTGTCGCTCTCATCATGCCCGAACGATTCCGGGAAGAACATAAAAAAGGATTAAATAAAGCCGCTTCACGTAAGCCACACAAACTCGCCGGAAATATCCTTGAGCTGGTCGGTCTGCGAAAAGACGGCAGCGAATTTCCTTTGGAGCTGTCTCTTGCAAACGGGGAAACCAAGGAGGGGGTTTTTTTTACGGCGATTATTCGCGATATCAGCGAACGCAAGCAGGCTGAAAGCGCGTTGCAAGAAGCTCGCAATGAACTGGAGCACCGCGTAAATGAGCGTACCGCCGAACTCGGGAAAACCAACGAGAAATTACGAAAACAAATATCTGAATGCGAACAGGCCGAGCTTGCATTACGTGAATCTGAACTAAAATATGCTACCCTGGTTGAGGATGCCTTAATTGGCGTTTATATCATCCAGGACGGAAAAATTGAATTTTCCAATGATAAATTTGCCGACATCTACGGTTATTCAAAAGACGAACTCATCGGTATGGACTCCCTGGATCTGGTCCATCCGCATGACCGGCCGCTGGTCAAAAAATTGAGAGAAAAAAGGCTCAAAGGCCAAAAAGTGCCGGCTGAATATGAAAGCAAGGGATTGAAAAAAAACGGTGATATCATCTGGGTGATGCGAAGCCTCTCACAGATAAACTATAAAGGGCGTCCCGCCATTTCAGGAATTGTGGCCGATATCAGCAAGCGCCGCAAGGCTGAAGAAGCTTTGCGACAATCAGATAAAGAATTGCGGATCCTTTCAAACCAGCTCCTGTCAGCCGAAGAAAAAGAACGGAAAAGGATCGCCCGGGAGCTGCATGACGGCATCGGCCAGGCCCTGAGTGCCATTAAGTTCAGCGTGGAAAACGCTCTCTTGGAGCTGCGCAAAACATCCAACCCCATTGACCTGGGATCTCTGGAATCCATAATCCCGCTGACCCAAAAAACCATCGAAGAAGTCCGCAGAATCGTGAAGGATTTACGGCCTTCCATATTAGATGATCTGGGAATTCTGGCCACGATTGGATGGTTTTGTCGCGAATTTCAAGATGTCTATGCCGGTATCCGGATCGAAACCACCATCGACGTTAAAGAAGATGAAGTCCCTCTGTATCTAAAAACAATGATTTATCGCATCATGCAGGAGGCTTTAAATAATGTGGCCAAACACAGCCAGGCCAATTATGTTCACCTGCAGATGAGAAAAACCGAAACCGGTCTGGAGCTGGTCATTCATGATAACGGCCGGGGATTTAATCTGGACCGGGCCATGGCCTTAAAAACATCTCGCAGGGGTTTCGGTCTGGCCAGTATGCGGGAACGGGCCGAATTGTCTGGTGCAAGTTTTGAGATCAATTCAGCAGCGGAGTCAGGAACGACGATAAGGGTTGACTGGGCCAATTAGATTTGGGATCTGGGATTGCGGAATTCGGAATGGGGATCTGGGATTGCGGATTGCAGAATTCGGATTTGGGATTTTAAAATAAAATATTAATTGATTATTTTTTCGCTTTTTTTGCTGTCTTGATAGATGATACAAAAATAGCAACGAGTTCGTCATTTTCTTCCATTAGATAATCAAGCATAGCATCCTTAGAAATATTCATTTCCTTTATTATTTCAAACCAAAATAATGTTTCATCAGCTTCTTCTTCCACAACAGAAAGTCTTGATATAAATTCTGCTTTTGATCTCGATCTACAAGCTGACCTGTAATTTGCCGCCACCGAAGTTCCAGAACGAAATATTTGATCACCAATTAATCTGCCTTCTCTATTGTTAGGCAATTTCCTGCAAAATTTGATAACCCCCTTGGCAAATTCTTTAGTTCTTCTTTTCAGTGAATCTTTATCCAAAATTTTCCTCCTTTCAAAAAATCCGCAATCCGAAATCCCCATTCCGAAATCCGACTCGCGCTATCCCAAATCAACTCAATCCCAGATCCCCATTCCGAAATCCGACTCGCGCTATACCAGTCCCTGTTCAATGGCATACGCCGTCAGTGCGGCCGCATTGTGAAGATCCAGTTTTTTCATGAGGTTGGCCCGATGTTTTTCTACGGTTTTTAAGCTGATGCAAAGATCGGCGGCAATTTCCTTATTTTTATAGCCTTCCGCAATCAGCTTTAATACCTCCCGTTCCCGTTGCGAAAGCAATCCCAGCGTTGAACCGGGTATCTGACTCTCTTTACCTTCCAGGTAGCCTTCGATCACCTTCTCGGATACACCGGGGCTCAAATAAGTTTTGCCTTTTAAGACGTTCTGTATGGCCAGCATGAGCTCTTCATGGGTGGCATCTTTTAGCACATAACCGTCAGCACCCGCCTGCAGGGTGGTCCGCAGGTATTCCTCCGTCTTGTGGACCGTCAGTGCAATTATCTTTGTTGCGGGATATCGCTTTTTGATCTCTCTGATGGCATCCATGCCGGTCATGCGCGGCATCGAAAGATCCATTAAAATCAGGTCGGGAACCTGCTTCTCCACAAAACGGACCGCTTCTCGACCATCTGCCGCCTCTCCAATGATTTCGAAGTTCGGTTCCGCAGTTAAAAGAGCCCGCAAACCTTCTCTGAGAATGGTATGGTCCTCTACCAGGAAAATTCTGATTTTTTTATCCATTTCGCGTACCTTAATACAGTTTGACCCTACTTTGCTCAATAAAATATACAGCTTTATTACGCCAAATATACAGTGTTTACTTTATTTATCACGATGTTTTTCTTTAGTAAACATACGAAGGCTTGGTGTCGAGGTTTTTGCTATAGGATTCGATTGGCCGCACCAATTGTCTGAAGGGTTCACCCATAAAAAATCTCACCGGATTCAGGAGCAATTCCCGAATGTTCAGGATCTTAATAATTGATCCTAATACTCCCTTCAGGGAGTCCCTGAGGAAAATCATTCATGATCGCTTTCCTCGTATTGAAATCCAGGAAGCCGCTGCCGCAGATGAAGGGTTGCGCAGGCTGAACACGTTTACCCCCCTGCTGGTCTTTATCGATATTTATTTGCCGGACAGAAATGGTCTTGATTTAGCCAAAAAGATCAAGGCATCTCATCCTGAAATAATTATTGCCATCTTTACCAGATACGATTCTCCTGAATATCAAACAGCAGCAAATGATTCCGGTGTCGAGCACTTGATCCCCAAAGACGACTGGAGCGGTGTGGATATCCTGGCATTGGTCGAATCCATTTTTCCGGATGCCGGTATAAACCGCCCAATTAACATCGACAATAAATGATCTGTTTGCAACATATTAGCCTGTAAAATACCTGATTTAAGGGAGCCGTTAACAAATTGAGTCGGTATGCGCTGAATCCACAAACCCGGGCCATTCATTTTCCAAAATGCAATTATGTGTTCCGGTGTTAAATAAAGCGAGATAAAACTCGTTATCATTTGAATTTGAACATTTTACAATGAATATCCTAAAGGCAATAAAATCGAATGCACAATCGTCCCCTTATTAGCTGCCTTTTTGTGAGATGATTTCAACGTGGAAGGCGGTGGCCAGGGACGAAAATAAATTGTTGTTGAAATGAAATGACAATTAATTTCATTAGAAAAGGAGGAGTTAAAGATGAAGAAATTTTCGCGATTAGGCATTTTTACATTGACAATGGCAATCACTATCCTGTTAATTCTACCTGCGGCCCAGGCCGTTGATTTTAAGATTTCCGGGCAAATCAACCGCGCCGTTCTCTGGGGCGACAACGGCAATGACAGCGATACGAAATTCGTGGATAATGATAACTCATCCACCCGTTTTCGTTTTACCGGGTCCAATGATTTTAATGACGTTTGGACGGTCGGCATCGTCTGGGAAAATCAGATGGAGTCCAACTCCTCTGCAGATACGGATATTGATATCGGCACCAATGGCGACACTGCCGATGTTACTTTCACCGAGCGCAAAATGGAGTTTTACGTCACTCACAAAACATTTGGAAAGCTCACGCTCGGTCAGGGCGACACCGCCTCAAACAGCACCGCTGAGGTGGATCTGTCCGGCACAGATGTGGTTACCTATTCCTCCGTCCCAGACATGGACGGTGGTTTCTCGTTTCGTACCAGCGATGATGTTGTGGTAGCTTTTGTTGGGGATGTATTCAGCAACTATGACGGATTAAGCCGCCGGGACCGCATCCGCTACGACACGCCCACGTTTGCCGGGTTCTATGCTTCAGGCAGTTACATGAACGGTCAAACATATGATCTTGCCTTGCGCAGTGCCCATGAATGGCCAAACTTCGGCAAGCTTGCCGCCGCTATCGCCTATGTTCCGGGTGACAATCAGCGTGATCCTTACAAACAGTTTGACGGTTCGATCTCTTTTCTGCACAACTCGGGGATCAACCTCACCTTCTCCCATGGTATGCGGAATTTTGATACGGGTGGCAGAGATACCGCCCACAATTATTATGGAAAACTGGGTTATCAGATCGGCAAATGGGCGTTGTCAGCTGATTACACCTATTCCGAAAATGTGGCCCAGGATAACGATGAAGCCACCGCCATCAGTGCCGCCGCTGTGTGGAATATCTGGGAAAGCGTGCAATTCTATGGCGGTTACCGCTGGCACAATCTGGACCGCGACACCGTTAGCAATATCGAAGATCTTCAAGCGGTTATGATCGGCGGGCGGGTAAAATTCTAAAAGAAAGGTTGGTATGAATTACTTTCAAGCAATCCTTAACAGGTTTCTTAGGATCTGTCTGATAGCAGCTATCCTGATTGGCTGCGGGGCCAAGCCCAGTGAGTTCAAGCAAACGGCCGGCGAAATGAAAGAAGGACCCGGTCTTTTCACCGGAAAAGAAGGCGAATTTGCCGTCTATGACTCCAAAAAAGGGGGCCCTTTCTGGAAACAGTCCAAAGAAGAATCCGGCAAAGCTCCCGAAGAGGCCGGCAAGGAAACATCGGCAACTTCGGATAAGCCTTCCCAAACAACCCAGGTGGCTGCCGCTAAGACATCCAAAGAATCTCAGGTATCCCCTGAAGAGGCCAGGGAATTTCAGGAATTTCAGGAATGGAAAAAAGAGCAAAAGGAATTCCACGAATTTCAGGAATGGAAAAAAACCTCAAACGGTGCGGCTGAATACAAGGAATTCCTGGAGTGGAAGGAATGGAAGTCCTATCAGGAATGGAAAAAGCAACAGGGGCAATAACCTGTTGAATTCAAACGGATGCTTCCCAACCGGATAGGATAACGTCAGTCAGCTTGCCATTCGAAAGGGGTTTAAGTATAGAGGCAGGGCCTCAACATGCAATCAGGCCCTGCCTTGCTTTCATGCCACAATTGACATTAACTCATCAGTGGTCCCCGGATGGGATGGCATCTACAAAATGATTTATCCTATGCCGACCTCATCTCTTTAAGGTATGCAATGACTAGTTAAGGGTGAAACGACCCGATATTTTCCTTGACATACAACATATTGTATGAGATAAAAGATAATTGCACTATATGGTACGCTAATTCGGAAAAGCGGGTCGCCTTGAACTCTGATCAGAGTTGACCTTAAGCGGATAATATCCATCCATTTTTACACCGAAACGATTTCCCTTTAGCCGTATCACGCCTTGTCAATTAAGTTAAACCCCTCACAGTTATACAATAAAAGACGGCTATCGTTCAGATAGCCGGGGGTTTTTTATTCTTAAAATACGAGCAACACCGCAAAATAGTATTCCATTAAAATTCATACTATCCAATCAGGAGCAGCGCAATGGGCCAGAAAGGTAAGTTTTTAGTCACCAACGAAGGCAGTTTTGATTTGGGCATCTACACCTGGGATGATCAGCTTTTTTCAGATAGCATCATCCGGGAAAACCCGATTGATACCGATCAGGCCATGGGTATCAGCCGATCTTTGCGCGAAGAAATTTCTAAACTGGAAATTAGCACCATCCCGATCTCGTTTATCGAAAAAATGATTGAAGCCAAGCTAATGGAATACGGGCTGACCAAACCCTCACCGATTCACCTGGACAAATCGATTTTCGTAAAAAATCGACCGAATCTTTCCGAAAACGCCAGACGGGTCTTAAAAAGACGCTATTTGAAAAAAAGCAGCAACGGCAAGGTGATTGAAACTCCCGAGCAAATGTTCCGGCGGGTCGCACACCATATCGCCAAAGCAGAGGAAAATTACGGCAATAAATCAACCAAACAGGTAAATAAGTGGGAAGAAATCTTCCATGAAATGATGATCGATGCTAAATTTCTGCCAAATTCCCCCACCCTCATGAACGCCGGGCGCCGGCTGGGTCAGCTGGCCGCCTGCTTTGTTTTGCCGGTCGAAGACAGCATGGAGGGCATATTCGGGGCCCTGCATCATGCGGCTCTGATTCACAAATCCGGCGGCGGCACCGGTTTTGCGTTTTCACGGTTGCGTCCGAAAAACAGCACCGTTGGCACGACCGGCGGTGTCGCCTCGGGTCCGGTATCGTTTATGAAAATTTTTAATACGGCCACCGAGCAGGTTAAACAGGGCGGTACCCGCCGCGGGGCCAACATGGCAATTTTACGGGTGGATCACCCGGATATCATGGAATTTATTTATAGCAAAGAAAACAACAGCGAGCTCAACAATTTCAATATTTCGGTGGGCGTTTCTGATAAATTTATGGAGGCCGTTGCCAAGCAAGAAGACTATGACTTGATTGATCCCCGCGATGAGCGAGAAGTCGGCAGATTAAATGCAGCGGAGGTTTTTCAAACTCTGGTGAAACAGGCCTGGAAAAACGGAGATCCGGGCATCATTTTTCTGGATCGCATTAACCAGGATAACCCCACGCCGCAGCTCGGAGATATCGAAAGCACCAACCCCTGCGGCGAACAACCGCTGCTGCCCATGGAAGCCTGTAATCTGGGATCCATCAACCTGGCCAAATTTGTGCTGGAAAACGGTGACGGCCCGGTTATCGATTATGAAGGATTAAAAGAAGTGACCATCGGGACGGTTCGTTTTTTAGATAACACCATCGACATGTCCAAATATCCGTTGCCGGAAATCGATGAAATGGTGCATGGCAATCGAAAAATCGGCCTGGGGGTTATGGGGTTCGCCGATATGCTTTTTCAGCTAAAAATCCCATATAACTCTGATGAAGCCCTGGAAACGGCTGAAACCGTGATGCGGTTTATACAGGAAAACGCCCACGAAGCGTCTCAGAATCTGGCCGAAGAGCGGGGGGTATTCTCCAATTGGGAAGAAAGCATATACAAAGATCAGGGCGTTAAACTGCGCAACGCCACCTGTACCACTATCGCCCCCACCGGCACCTTGAGCATCATCGCCGGCTGCTCCAGCGGTATCGAGCCCCTGTTTGCCCTTAGCTTTGTGCGCAACGTGATGGACAACGATAAACTGCTGGAAGTCAATCCCTATTTTGAAGAGGTGGCCAATGACCGGCGTTTTTACAGCCGTGAATTGATGGATGAAATTGCAAAGAGAGGCAGCATCAAAAAAATAAAGCAAATACCCAAAGATGTGCGTAAAGTATTTGTCACCGCCCATGATGTGTCACCGGACTGGCATATTCGCATGCAGGCTGCCTTTCAAAAGTATACCGATAATGCCGTATCCAAGACCGTCAATCTGCCTCATGATGCCACCGTAGACGACGTCGTGAAGGTCTATAATCTCGCCAATGAACTGGGCTGCAAGGGCGTAACGATTTACAGAGACGGCAGCAAAGAAAACCAGGTTCTATCATTTTCTCAAAAAGATAAACACAGGGACAAGTTCCTGACAGCCGTCAAAGAACGACCTGAAACCCTTGAAGGTTTCACCACCAGGATGAAAACCGGTTACGGTAATCTTTATGTGACCGTCACAGAATATGACAGCAAGCCTTTTGAGGTATTTGCCACCATCGGCAAATCCGGCCGGTCCACCACCGCCAAGACCGAGGCTATTGGTCGCCTGGCGTCTTTGGCGCTAAGATCGGGCGTTAAAGTCAATGAAATCGTGGACCAGCTAAAAGGTATCGGCGGTGAACATCCTATCTTTCAAAATGGCGGTTTGGTGCTGTCCATTCCGGATGCCATCGCGCGGGTGCTGGAAAGAAGATACGTTTCCGGCGATGCCGCCAAAGGAAACCATAAAACCCAGTACAGCCTTCTGGGTGAAAAATGCCCGGAATGCGGTCAGACGGTCAGCTTCGAGGAAGGCTGTATTCTCTGCCATTTCTGTGGTTTCAATAAATGCGGCTAAAACTGGTTTCATAACCCTCATCTCTTGCCCGATCTCTGCGTTACTCGTTGTCGAAACATGCTCACGTACTATATGTACGCTCCCCTATTTCTCCGCCTCGCGCCTTGACCTCGAACAAGATCTAATGGTTTTGAAACCAGTTTAATCAAGTGGTCTCTTTAAAAAGTATTTTCTTCGATAGGTTATTACGATAGTTTTAAGGCCATTTCCATTATTACAACCGCGCAAGCTTTCTCACCTACAGGATACAATTGTTTATTCCCACGTCTTGCTGAACACATTTTTTTTAATAAAAAACAGATGTGAAGTCCCGCTTCGTGGCGGGATCATCGAGCACAATCTAAAACCTCTGATACCCGTTTGCTTTAGATAATTCTCCGAACAGTTCCTCCAATAGCAACGCCCAATGAATTTTTCCCGTTTCTTCCAGCTTTGGCAAAATAATCTGTCAGCGTTTTTCCGTTCCTTTGTGCCGACCTTGGTGCCCTGCGAAATTTCACAAAAATATAAAAAGAGCTCTGTTATTTATACTAAAAAAGATGGAGCGACACGCGGCGCCTGCGCTGCGCGAGCGACACCTTAACTTTAGGCACTTTAGCTCATTTTAGTTCACTTTAGTCACTTTTTTTGCGCCCTCAAACAAAATCTAAGACGTTAAAAATAAAAGGCAGAATCAAAGATGATTCTGCCTTTGGCTTTATGGCAAAAGCCTCGTATTTATTAATGAAAGGTATTTTTCTATGTTTTCAGGCAGGTTTTGCAGACCCCATCGACACGCACCTCTACACTTTGAATCAATCCCGGAAACGTTCGTAGTATGGGTTCGGTATCAACATTTAGACTCTGCGGGTTTAAACATTCCATATGGCCGCAGCTTTTGCAGTAAAAATGCGGATGTGCCGGATGATGTTCGCTGGGGGCCAGGCCATAAACAAATGACCGCCCACCCCCGCTAAGCCGTTGGACCAATCCACGGTCCACAAGCAAATCAAGGACCCGATAGACGGTCACGCGGTTAATCGAGGCGTTGCGCTCCAGGGTCTTATAGATATCACCGGCAGAAAGGGGGAAGTTATTACTGCCGATAATCTCCAAAACTCGAAGGCGGTTTCGGGTAATCCCAAGTTCACGCGCCTTTAAAAGATCAGAATAATCACATTGATGACACACGTTTACTCCTTATGGATTCGTGCCATGTTGCTGGTTTGCAGCCGGCGCGGGTTTTGAATGCCGCCTGCGGCCAATCATCAAGCGGTCCACTAAAAAATAAAGAAAAAAGGCAATGCCGGCAACTAAAATAATGGATGCGCCCGATGTCAAATCAAAAGCGTAGGACAACCACAAACCGCTTATCGTAAAAACAGCCCCCAGCAGGCTGGAGCCCATCATCATTTGAAAAAGGGATTTGGCATATTTTTCGACGATAAACGGCGGAATGGTTAGCAGCGCAATCACCAGAATCAACCCCACGACCTGGATAACCATAACAATCGTTACTGCCAGCATACCAATTAACGCAAAATAAAGCGCTCGAGTCGGCACTCCCCGAATGCGTGCAAATTCTTCGTCGTAAGATATGGCCAACAGATCTTGATAAAAATAGATGACAAATCCGGCAATCATCGCTCCCACGATCAGCATGATCCACAAATCCGATCCCGGCACGGTAAGAATGCTGCCAAACAGGTAGCTCATCAGATCCACGTTGTATCCGGGTGTCAGGTCCAGCAATATAATGCCGCATGCCATGCCTACCGCCCAGATGACACCGATGATGGTGTCGGCCCGGTGTTTGGCTTTCAGACTGACCGCGGCCATAACCATTGCAGCCGTAAAGGAAAACCCGAGGGTGCCGACCAAGTAAGGCCAGCCGAAAAAGAAGGATAAACCGATCCCGCCATAGGAGGCATGCGCAATACCACCGGAAAGAAAAACGATCCGGTTAACAACCACCAGGGTTCCCATAATCCCGCAGATGACGCTGGCCAGCAATCCGGCAGCCAGGGCATTTCGCATAAATTCATATTGCAGTGCTTCGAGCATAATTTTAATCCCGGTGATGCTTCAAAACCCGGTGGGGCAGCCCGTGGGCTACCAGTTCGACGGGGCAGACCTCCTCATCTGTGCACGGGTACATCTCTTCCAGCATCTCACCGGTAATTTCGGCCTGGTGGTGGTGGTGCAGCCGCTTGTTTATGCAGGCGACGGATTTGACGTAGGTTGAAATCGCCACCAGATCATGGCTGACGACCAGAATCGTAATGTCTTTGTTTAGCGATTTTAGCATTCTGTAAAACTCAGTCTGACCTTTGGCATCAATGCTGGCCGTGGGCTCATCCAAAAGCAACACTTTCGGTTGGGTGACTAAAGCCCTGGCAATATACACGCGCTGGCTTTGACCGCCGGAAAGTTCACCGATTTTGCTGTCTGCAAATGCTTTGATTTCCATTCGCTCGAGGGCATCGAGTGCCTCCTGACGGTTTTGAGTAGAACTTCGTCTCCATCTTTTGTCGGGTTCCAGCTTGCCCATCAGTACAACATCGATAGCGGTGATGGGAAAGCGGCGGTTGATGTGAACGTCCTGGGACACGTAACCGATGTGGTGAGATGCCTTTTCGGCGGGGTCTCCCAGGACCCGTATAGAACCTTGGTCCGGTTTAAGCAGACCCAGCATCAGTTTCAACAGGGTGGTTTTGCCTCCGCCGTTGGGCCCGATCATGGCGATAAAATCTCCCTGCCGGATGTCCAGGCTGACGTCCTCAAGCACCGTTTGTCCATTGTAGGCAAACCAGACGTTTTTTATCTCAACAATCGAATCTTCCATTTATTGTAAAGCCCCTTTGAATTTTCTGGCGACTTCGCGAAGATTGCCCGACCAATCGGCAGCCAATGGATCGGCAACGGCCACCTGGCCGCCGATTTCCTTTGCCACCAGTTTAGCGCTCTTCGCTGAAAACTGCGGCTGCACAAAGATGATTTTGATATGGCTCTCTGCGGCATGCTCGATCAGTTCTTTGAGCTGAGCCGGCTTGGGGTTCTTGCCTTCGATTTCCACCGCTACCTGTTTCAAGCCATAGGTACGGGCAAAATAGCCCCAGGATGGATGAAAGACCATAAATTGAAGCCCCTGCTTGCCAGCGAAAGTATTTCTGAGATCGGCATCCAGGGCCGCAAGTTCTGCGACAAAGGCTTTGGTGTTGGCCTCGTAAACCGAGCGATGGGTTGGATCGATTTCCTGTAAAGCATCCCGAATCGTGCGCGCCTGGATCATTACCAGCTTTGGCGACAGCCAGATGTGAGGATCAGGCTCGCCGTGAGGGTCTTTTTCCGGGTGTTGCGCAGCTTCGTGAAGATGTGCTGCCATGGGGATTTTTTGAATGCCATGATCCGTATGCACCACCCGCATTTCCGGGTTGGCGGCGACGATTTTTTTCAGCCAGGTCTTTTCAAAGGCCACGCCGATAGCAAAATAAATAGGGGTCCTGGAGATAGCTGCCATCTGCCGGGGCCTGGGCTCGTAAGTGGCCGGGCTGGCGCCGGGTTGCACCATCACCTGAATATCCACCCGTTGCTTGCCAATTTGTTGCACAAAATATTTCTGGGGCGGGATGCTCACAAAAACAGCCAGTTTTTTACCTGTCTGCGCATTGCCGTTGGAGATGAGCAAAAAAATCCCTGAAACCGCAAGCATACAAATTAAAACGAGCTTCAGCCGATCCACCCGCATAAATATCTTCCATCCTTGGTAAGTGTGCTGCCAATTAAAATATTTCATCCTGCTAAATGCAAATATGTTGCATTTTGTTCGGGTTGTCAATTGAATATGATTTAATAACGACGTCTCGGAATTTCTATAGCATCTTTTTTCATCATTCCAATTGTGAGCGAAGCGAACTAAGTCATGTATCCAGCAGATTTGCCGGCAGCTGGTATGAAAAAAAATTTAATGCTACCTGCGGTAATAAAAAGGACCAAGGTTCAGGTAGGCTGAGATAGCTTCTAGTTATTTCTTTACAACCTTCATGCCATCTTTGGTGTCCTGGACCTGATAACCCAGCGTTTCAATTTCGGAGCGCAGTTGATCGGAAGCGGCAAAATTTTTAGCTTCCCGGGCTTTGAGCCGGGCATCTACCAGTTTTTGAACCTCTCCGGGCAATGCTTGCTCTTTATCGAGCTGATCCAGTCGCAACCCAAGCACGCTGTCAAAATCCAGAATGGTGGTGTGCTTCTCGGCATCGCTAATGTTGCTTTTTAACATCTCCTGGACAACTGCCATGGCCCTGGGAATATTTAAGTCATCATTGATGGCTTCCATAAATTTGTTTTTAAATTCAGTGTTGAGACAATTATCAGTATCGACTTCGGCATCAACTATCTGTCGCACCTGGTTTTGTAAATGCTGCAGGCCATTGCGGGCGGCTTCAATGCCCTCATCACTGTGTTCCATGGGTTTACGGTAATGGGTTAAAAAGGACGCAAAGCGATAGGCCAGCGGATTGATATCATTTTCGAGAAAGGTATTTTCCAGAGTCAGAAAGTTTCCTTCGCTTTTGGCCATTTTTTTGCCGCCCTGGATGATAAGAAAGGCCCCATGCATCCAGAAATTGAAAAATGGCTTGCCGGTCGCTGCCTCTGATTGGGCAATTTCATTGGTGTGGTGGACGTCGATATGATCGGTGCCGCCGCAATGAATGTCCAGCTGGTCGCCTAAAAATTTCATGCTCATAGCCGAGCACTCCAGATGCCAGCCCGGAAAGCCGACGCCCCAGGGCGAGTCCCATTCCATCTGCCGCTTTAACCCTTGAGGTGAAAATTTCCACACGGCAAAATCGGTAGGGTTGCGTTTTTCCGGATTGCGTTCAACCCGGGCGCCTTCCTGCAGCGCTTCAAGGTCCTGGTGGGATAGCTTGTTGTAACCCGCGAATTTCGCAGTATCAAAATAAATGCCGTCGGCGGTGCGATAGGTGAATCCTTTTTCTTCCAGCATTTTCACCAGAGCAATCTGTTCCGGGATGGTGTCGGTGGCCTTTACCCAGATATCCGGCTCCAGAATATTGAGATGCACAATATCTTCTTTAAAGGCCCGCGTGTAAAAATCGGCAATATCCCAGGCACTTTTACCCTCCCGGGCGGCGCCCTTTTCCATTTTATCTTCACCCATATCGCGGTCACCGGTTAAGTGACCCACATCGGTGATGTTCATGACATGCTTGACGCCATACCCGTTGTAAACCAGCACGCGTTTCAGGATGTCTTCGAAAATGTAAGTGCGTAAATTTCCGATATGGGCATAGTTGTAAACCGTCGGCCCGCAGGTATACAGACCGACCTTGCCGGGCTTGACCGGCTTGAATTCTTCTTTTTTGCGACTCAGCGAATTGTAAAGAAATAGTTTCATAAACTAATACATTTAGTAAAAAATATGTGAAGATTCAATAAAATTCGCGCTAGAAAAAATAAGGACCAACGGAAATTTAGTCAAGCCGGCTATTCCAACGGGTTCATAAACGTTCAGTCCGGCCATTTTTCAATCTATTTATGGGTTTTCCTTGACCGTCTAAACGGGAAAGATATATTTATATACTCAGGGTGGGAAATGAGTTCTTTCGATGAGATTGCGGAAATAGAAAAGTTAATTTACACGACCCCAAAAAGAAGAGGAGCTCTCTATGACTGTTTGGTTTACGGGGCTTAATCCAGTCCTGCAGGCATTGGTTGCCACTTTATTTACCTGGGCTGTGACCGCCCTGGGCGCTGCATTTGTTTTCTTTTTTAAGACCATCAACCGAAAAGTATTGGACGGCATGCTCGGTTTTGCGGCGGGGGTTATGATTGCAGCCAGTTATTGGTCACTTCTGGCGCCCGCCATTGAAATGGCTGAAGAGGGGAATTTGCCGGCATGGGTCCCGGCCACAGTTGGATTTTTACTGGGCGGGGTCTTTCTCTGGATTATCGACAAGATCCTTCCGCATCTGCACCTGGGTTTTCCAAAGGAGGAAGCCGAGGGCATTAAAACCAGCTGGCACCGCAGTGTGCTTTTAGTCCTTGCCATAACGTTGCACAATATACCGGAAGGCCTGGCAGTCGGGGTGGCCTTTGGTGCCCTGGCTTCAGATTTGCCTGCCGCTTCCCTGTCCGGAGCTATTGCGCTGGCGCTGGGTATCGGCATTCAAAATTTTCCGGAAGGAACTGCCGTTGCCGTACCGCTGCGACGCGAGGGGTTTACGCGCTTAAAAAGCTTCTGGTATGGTCAACTGTCCGGCGTCGTTGAACCGATTGCCGGGGTTCTGGGTGCCGTGGCTGTAATCCTGATAAAACCGCTGTTGCCTTATGCATTGGCCTTTGCTGCCGGCGCAATGATCTTTGTGGTTGTGGAAGAACTTATTCCGGAATCTCAACTGGAAAAAAATACCGATATCGCCACAATGGGGGCTATGGTCGGTTTCGCCGTCATGATGGCGTTGGATGTTGCTCTGGGATAATGGCCATGCTCACAAAATCAGCACGATACAATTTACAAAAACAATGGAGTATGCTAAAAGTCATCCTTCATGATTTAAGCAACAGACCCTAGTGTCGCGTCTCACAAGTAATTTACAAAAAACGGTCCTATTTTAGGTTTCGGGTTTCGGGTGTCGGGTGTCAGAAGACAGATGTCAGAGGTGAGAGGACAGATGAAAACCGGAGAGTAGCACACTCGTTCTCGTGCTCCTCCTCGTCCTCGATATTGAATCGATTAACGAGTACGAGTACGACGACGAGAACGAGGAGGAAGGGCAGCCCTTACTGACACCTGAACACTGACACCTGACACCATAGACATTGTGTTGTTTATAGAACTCAACTGGGCTAAAATATACCACACGACTTTTGTAACATATTTGTGGGACATGACACTAGGTGGCCTGTAAAAAATCATAAATAATAACACCTGGATTTTGCACGAGTCGGAGGCTTTCATATTCTCATTAATTTTCATGCAAGATTCAGGTAATAATTTAGTGCAGACAGGAGTAGCAGCGATGACCGTAGAGCGTGAAAGTATCGATTTTGATGTGCTGTTTGTCGGCGGCGGTCCGGCCGGTCTGGCGGGCGCCATTAAACTGATGCAATTGGCCAAAGAAAAAAATCTCAATCTGGAAGTCGCCCTGATCGAAAAAGGCGCCGAAATCGGGTCCCATGCCTTGAGTGGCGCCGTCATGGACCCCAAAGCCCTCAAGGAACTCATACCGGACTATGAAGACAAAGGCTGTCCCTTCGAAGCCACTGTCAGAGGGGATGAGTTCTATTTTCTAACTGAAACCTCAGCCATCCCGGTGCCGTTTGTTCCCAAACCGATGCACAACAAGGGCAGTTTGATCGTCAGTCTTTCCCGATTCACCCGCTGGCTGGGTGGCCTGGCTGAAGAGATGGGGGTCAATATTTTCCCGGGATTTGCCGGCAAAGAGATCCTTTACGGTGAGGATCAAAAAACCATTATCGGGGTGCGAACCGGCGATAAGGGCCTGGGACCCGATGATGAACCCAAAGCAAATTTTGAGCCCGGAATCGATCTCAAAGCTAAAGTAACCGTTTTCGGAGAAGGCGCCCGCGGCAGCCTGTTTAAGGAAATCGACAAAAAACTAAATTTATTCGAGGGCAAAATGCCCCAGGTGTTTGAAACCGGTATTGAAGAGGTCATCGAACTCCCTGAAGAGTCCAACTATTTTAAAACCAGCAAAGGCAATGATATCCATCTGATGGGCTATCCCATCGGGCTTTATGTACCCGGCGGCGCCTTTATTTACCAGATGAGCGAAAAGCGGCTCACCCTGGGGTTTCTGACCGGGCTCTGCTATGAGGACCCCCTGATGGATCTTTACGATATGTTTATCAAGTTCAAAAGCCATCCCTTTGTGGCCAACCTCATCAAAGGCGGCAAAGTCGTCGAAGCCGGCGCCAGGGCGGTTGCCACCGGCGGTTATTACACATTGCCCAAATTGGCCGTCGACGGCGGTCTTTTTATCGGTGCCAGCGCCGGCATTCAATATATGCCGGGTTTAAAAGGCATCCATGTTTCCATGAAATCCGGCATGCTTGCGGCTGAAGCCATAATCGAAGCTATCGAAAAAGAAAATTTTAGCCAGGAAACTCTCAAAGCCTATTCCGACTTGTTTGAAAACAGCTGGATCAATGCGCAATTATATAAAGGCCGCAATTTTTACCAGGCCCTTTCAAAAACAAATCTGATGAAATTTGTGCACCTGGGCGCGCAATATTTCACCAATGGCCGCGGATTTGTGAACAATATGCCCCTTGAGGAAGATTATAAGTCACTCAAGCCGCTTAACGGTGAGCAAATTGATATTCAACCGGCAGTCGATTCCAAAATCTATGATGGCAAGCTGTATGTGGACAAGCTCACCGGTGTGTATCTGTCCAAGACCAAGCATCGTGAAGATCAGCCATCCCATATCATTGTGCACGATACCGATCTTTGCGTGAACACATGTTACCCCAAGTACCGCAGTCCCTGCACCCGGTTTTGCCCGGGCGATGTCTATGAAGTCGAGGTCGATGATAAAAGCGGCGAAAGACGGTTGAAACTGAATCCCTCCAACTGTCTGCACTGTAAAACCTGTGATATTAAGGACCCCTATGAAAATATTACCTGGACCTGTCCGGAGGGGGGGGAGGGGCCAGGATATACCCTATTATAAAGCATAGGCAGATGTCAGATGACAGCCTGCGACGAGCTCAGCCGAGCCGAGGTCAGAAGACAGAATAAGGAACGAATTAAGCATCCGCGGCAGCAATTGACGCAATCGCGGATGTTTTTTTGGGGAAACAGAAAAAGGAAGCTGCAGCAGCAAAAATGAAACACCTTCTAAATATGTTTACCGTTGTATTATTGATTGCTTTTTTGCTGGCCGCTCCTGGGCGTATTTCAGCCGGCGATAAATATCAAGAGATGATCAACTGCGAGCTTCACCAGGACGCCTGCACCCAGAACCTGGCAGGATTTACGGTTACTCTGGAGGTCACACCCCGGCCGGTAAAAGCCATGCAGGATTTATCATTTAAGGTTACGCTGACCGGAAAACTGCCGCCGAACACTAAGCTGCCCTATATCGATCTGGGGATGCCGGGCATGAATATGGGCCCTAACCGCGTGCAGCTTAAATCCGCCGGCAACGCCACCTACGAGGGCCGGGGCGTAATCGTCAGGTGCCCCAGCGGCCGCCGAACCTGGCAGGCAGCGGTAACCATACCCGGCGTGGGCCAAACTGACTTCATCTTCGATGTTATCTACTGAAACGCTATTTCTGCTTTATCTTTCCACCGGCTTTACCGTCGGCTTCGGACATTGCATCGGCATGTGCGGACCGATTGTGGTTACCTTTAGTCTCAATCTCAAAGAAAAAAACATCCTTGTCCCCCCAGCTATTGTATCATCTTGGAAGAACCATCACCTATGCCATCCTGGGCGGAGTGGTGGCGGCAGCAGGATCCTTTACCATGGTGGCCGCCAACATAGAAAGTATCCAGAAAGGCGTGATGATTTTTACCGGTGTCTTAATTATGCTCATGGGACTCGCCATGGCCGGATGGGTGCCTCTTGGTAAAGTTTTTGGCGATCATTCCAACGCAAGCGGATGGATATCAAAAAGTTTTGGCAAACTGCTGAAAGCAAAATCCACTTTAATCTACCTCCCTTTAGGGCTGTTGCTCGGACTGCTGCCCTGCGGACCGGTATATACCGCATTGCTGGGGGCCGCCCGCGCCGGCATGGATGCCAATTCCGCCCATCATGGAGTTTTGGCCGGAATGGGTCTTATGGCAGCCTTCGGTGTCGGAACCGTCCCGGCGCTGTTCTTGGTGGCCAAACTCGCCGACCTGGGCTGGCTGAAATCAAGAGCGATCATCTACAAGGTGGGGGCGGCTTTGATGATCATTGTCGGTATCTTATTCGTCGTGAAAGGAATTCGATATTAACTGAATGAAAACAAATTTTTCTGATACTCTATATCCGTGATCTTTAAGATTAGCGTTTTTTTGCGCTTGCTCTGCTGGTGCGCTTTTTGACGCCGGTGCTCCCGGCACGCTTTTTAGCACCCTTGGTGCTGGTGCGCTTTGTGGTACTCGCACGGCTGCTGGTTTTTTTGGCTGTTGTGGTGGCAGCAGTCGTGGTACGCTTTTTGGCACCGGTGCTGCCGGTTGCCTTCTTGAGCTGTTGGATCTCTTTTTTCAGAGCTTTAATATCAGCTGCCCTCGCAATATCCATCTTCTTTAAAATATCCTTGACGACTTTTTCCACGTACTTTCCCGTTTTTTTCTGAGTATCGTCATAGCGGCTTTTCATGTCTTTTAAAAATTTAGACCCCTCTTTCTCGCCCATTTTGGCCTTTTTAACGATTTCCATGGTCAGTCCTTCCACCTCATCCCAGGTTTTGTGCGCCAGGCCGGCTCCCGCCAGATAGGTCTTTTTTATGATATCAATCATGCTGATCTCCTTTCTGCTTCCGCAAATACGGATTTAAGAGAAAATGCTTTTCCTCGCCGAAAAAATTCGTCACAGATTATACCAATAATATAGCAGGAATGTTAAAATACAACTAGTATTGCTAGATGTTTGATAACACAGATTCTATCGAAGGTGGGTAAAAATAAGACGAAGTTTCCAGTTTGGAAACAAGAAATTATTTTATTTTACCGAGTATCGCACTGGCGATGGTATTTTTTTGAATCTCCTTGGTGCCTTCATAAATTTCACAGATTTTGGCATCCCTGTAAAAGCGCTCAACCTCATATTCGGTCATATAGCCGTACCCGCCCAGTAATTGAATGGCCTCATCAGCCACTTCAACCGCGGTTCGCGCTGCGTACATCTTGGCCATGGAAGTGAGTTTGGGATCCATGCGGCCCTGGTCAAAATTCCAGGCGGCCTTGTAAGTGATCAGCCGGGCAAGTTCAATTTTGGTGGCCATGTCGGCCAGTTTATGCTGGGTCACCTGGAACTGAGCAATTTTGCGTCCGAACTGCTCGCGTTCTTTCACATAGGCAAGGGCGCGGTCATAAGCGCCCTGGGCGATTCCCAGTGCCTGGGCCGCAACCAGAATTCGACTCTCATCAAAAAACTCCAGAACCTGATAAAAGCCCTTGCCTTCTTCTCCGATAAGATTGGGGGCCGGAACCCGCACGTCTTTAAAATTCACTTCAGCCGTCGCCATCATATGAATGCCCATCTTTTCCCCAAGGTCGGTGGCGGTAACGCCTTCCCGTTCAGCTTCCACCAGAATCAAGCTGATGCCTCGATACGACGGTTGACATTCAGTATCGCTCTGGCACATTACCGAGTAAAAACCGGCCAGGCCCCCATTGGTGATAAATGTTTTGGTACCGTTGATGACCCACTCATCTCCATCGCGCACCGCAACCGTATCCAGAGACGTAATATCTGATCCGTGACCTGGCTCGGTAAAGGCGCCGGCGGAAAGCATCTGTCCTTCAACGACCGGCGGCAGAAACTTTTGTTTGAGTTCCCCGCTTCCAAAACGCAACACGCACTCTGAAGCAAAACCGGAGAGAATCACAGCACTGCCAATGGTGGAATCCCGGGCACAAAACTCATCGGCAATAATGATATTTTCCAATACGCCCAGATCCTGTCCGGAATATTCCTCTGGAAAGTGAACCCCCCACAAATCCCAGGTCACACGCTTTTTTCCAGATTTTGGTGGGAAATTCGTGCTTTTTGTCCAGTTCAAGGGCAAGCTCTTTGTCAAATTCACCCTTGGCAAACTCCCTGGCAGCTTTTTGAATCTCTATCTGCGATTTTGTAAGTTCAAAATCCATGCTCATCCTCCCCAAAAATAAGTTGGGTTGGAATTAGCACAAGCCGGCAGGCTTTTCAAGCAGAAGCTGTCTCAAAAATACAATTCATCCGCTCGAAGCGGGCTTTCCCGCCTGCGGCGGACAAACGCCCGGTGGTTATATGCTGACCGATCAGCACACCTTTGGTAAAACCCTCTTGACTGAAAGCTCAAACTGGCTTAATTATTTTAAAATATTCAACCTGATCTATACCAGATGGAAATTCAAATGAAAGGGATTTGACAAATATGCCGTATTCTGTCGCACTTGCCGGCAAAGGTGGAACAGGCAAAACCACCATGGCCGGTATGCTTATAAAATATCTGCTCAAAAAAGAAAAAACGCCCATTCTGGCGGTGGATGCCGATTGCAACGCCAATCTAAATGAGGTCCTGGGCGTTGAAATTACCGATACTTTAGGAAACGCCCGGGAAGAAATGAAAAAGGGCGATGTACCCAGTGGTATGACCAAAAATATCTTCATGGAGATGAAGCTTGAGGAAGCCGTGGTTGAGGCTGACGGCTTTGACCTTATTGTGATGGGCCAGCCTGAAGGCGCCGGCTGCTATTGCGCGGCCAACACATTGCTGACCAATTATCTGGAGCGTTTGTCCGGCAATTACCCCTATATTGTCATGGACAATGAAGCCGGCATGGAACATATCAGCCGCTTGACGACCCACAATGTAGACATACTTTTAATTGTATCGGACCCGTCCCGGCGGGGGCTCCAGACAGCGGTGAGAATCGATGAACTTGCCAGATGCCTGAAAATTGTCGTGGGTAAAAGTTATGTGGTGATCAATCAGGTACGCGAAGCACCCTCTGAGCAAGCCATGGCGATGATCAAAAAAGCCAACCTTGAACTGATCGGAACCGTACCTGAAGATGATCTGATTTATGATTTTGATTTCAACGGCCGTCCAACCATAGAGATGCCCGAAGATAGTAAATCTGTGAAAGCCGCATTTGAAATATTTGATAAAATTGTTGCCTAAGCTAAAATTTATTAGAAGTGGTTTCAAAACCTCAGATTGTGTTCAAGGGCAAGGCGCAAGCCGAGTCAAAAGCGGAGCATACACGGTAGTATGTGAGCATTTTGAGTCGGTTTGCAACGCAGCCATTGGACACTAGATGGTGTTTCGAAACCGCTTATAGACAGAGTACTAAATCTATGAGCAATAAAACCGGCTTCCTATATGATGAAAGATACCAGCAACACCTGACAGGAAATTACCATCCGGAAGTTCCGGATCGGCTGCCATCGGTTTACAAAGGAATTGAGGACGCAGGTCTGCTTGAGGAACTCACATTGATTAAAGCTGTTCCTGCGAGTTTGAAATGGGTGGAAACCGTGCACGACCCCAACTATATCAAACGCTTCGAGAATGCATGCAGCATCGGCGATAATATCTTTGACAGTCCCGACAACCAGATGTGCACGGTGTCCTATGAGATTGCATTGCTGGCAGTCGGCGGTGTTTTAGAGGCCGTCCGCTTGGTAATGGAGGGCAAACTCGACAATGCGTTTTGCGCCGTTCGACCACCCGGTCACCATGCCGAAGTCGACAAAGCCATGGGATTTTGTTACTTTAACAATGTCGCCATTGCGACCCGCTATATTCAAAAGGAATGGAAGATAAAACGGGTAGGCATTGTTGACTTTGATGTCCATCACGGCAATGGAACCCAGCACTTTTTTGAACGTGACCCTACTGTATTTTACTACTCTATTCATGAGCATCCAACCTTTGCCTACCCGGGAACCGGTCGTGAATTCGAACTGGGCAAAGATGCCGGATACGGTTATACTAAAAATTCGCCGGTGCTTCCCGGACAGGGTGATAAAGAGTATAAACAGCTGCTGCAAAGAGATCTGTTTCCTGCCTTTGCTGATTTTAATCCGGAAGTTATTCTGGTTTCGTCCGGCTTCGATGCTCACATTGACGATAATATGTCCGACATAAAGCTGACAACAGAGGGCTTTTCCTGGATCATTGAAAAGATTGTCGAAATGGCCGCCCGGTATTCCCAGGGAAGGCTGGTATCCGTGCTCGAGGGCGGATATTCGATCGGACGCTTGCCGGAACTGGCGCGCAACCATGTTGAAGTATTGTTGAACGCTTAAAGAATTGGTCGGTGAGAAATTAAATTTAAACTACCATAGTGTGAAGTGACTAAAGTTTAGCTCACTTTTTCGGTTTATCCGGATTAAAAGGAGAATTGACTATGTTTGTCAGCAGATCCATGACCCGTAAAGTGATTCGCGTTGACCCTGACGCCGGCATTTTTAAGGCCCAGGAATTGATGGCCGAAAACAAAATTCGCCACCTTCCGGTCACAGAGCCCAATGGCCGGCTAATCGGCATTGTGACGGATCGTGATATCAGAAGTGCGCTGCCCTATAAGTTTTTTAAGGAGTCCCCCAGCGAAGAAGAAAAGAAAAATGTTTCGCAATTGAAAATCAAAGACATCATGACCCGGGACGCGATCACCATTTCACCAACCTATACCATCCAGGATGCGCTGTTAATGATCCAAGATGCCCGGGTGGGTGCGCTGCCGGTTGTGGACGAAGAGGGCATACTGAAAGGGATTATTTCAGTTCGAGATTTGCTGCGTGCTTTTACCAATGTCCTGGGAATTGGCGAACCGGGCACTTTACTGTGTATTCTGGTGGAAGAAAAAGTCGGGCAGCTGAAAAAAATTGTAGATGCCATCACCGAAGAAAACATCTCCTTTGGCAGCGTTTTGGTAGCCCGTTATTGGGAAAAAGACAAGCGCGTTGTTTTCCCCTATCTGCTGACACAAAATATTGCCCATGTGAAAGAGAAATTAAAGAAACTGGGATTTACATTGCTGGAACCGATGGAATGGTATCTGGACCAGTTGCCTAAAAATGAATAATTCTCAAAGCCCACACCCTGTCCAAAACCAATCCGGCCATTGTCCGTACGATGATCTATATATTTACCAGCTGGACGGATTGAATTGGAACGCGCATCGGCAAAAATTATAAAAAGCTGGACCCACGAAGGAATCTGGCATACCTTTTATGGCGAAATAGAAAATTAAGAGATTAACATTGGGAGAATTAACAAATTTCTCAGTTCCCATTCCACCGAGTCGTCAATAGATTGTTATAAAACCACGAAGGTCATAAAGAACACAAAGAATAAAATTTTTTGATTAACTTCAAAAACTTTGTGTACTTTGTGCCTTTTGTGATGCAAAATGTTTTTTCAAAGAGGATCATATTACATTTTAAGGGAACTAAATTTCTCTTGGAAGGTTCAAGATGATTATCACATGTTGGGGATCCAGGGGCTCAATACCGGTTTCCGGGAAGGAATACTTAAAATACGGGGGCGACACGACCAGTTTGGAAATTCGCACCAAAAGCGGGGATATCATTGCTGTCGATGCCGGTACCGGTATTCGAAGGTTTGGCAACAAGCTTGCCGATGAAAACGCTCACAACATTAATTTTCTTTTCACCCACGCCCACTGGGATCATTTGATGGGATTTCCTTTCTTCAAACCCCTCTATTTTGAACGTGCCAAATTTTACATGCACGGCTGTCCGTTCCACACTCAGTTTGTGGAGACGATTTTATCAACAGTTATGGCGCCACCCAATTTCCCGGTAAAATACGACGATGTTAAAGCCCAGATGAAATATGAAAAAGCCTGTCCGCAAGAATTTAATATCGGCTCCGTATCGATTACACCCATACCTATCAGTCATCCAAACGGAGGTAGCGGTTATAAATTTGAAGAAGACGGAAAATCCTTTGTTTTCCTGACCGATAATGAACTGGGATATATTCATTCCGGCGGGCGCACGTTTCAAGAGTATGTGGACTTTTCAGCCGGCGCCGATCTTTTGATCCATGATAGTGAATATACCCCGGACGAATATCAAACATTTATCGAATGGGGCCATTCAGTTTATACCGATGTGCTCAAATTAGCACAGGAGGCGGACGTTAAAAAACTGGGGCTGTTCCATTTAAACCAGGAACGAACCGATGGCCAAATGGATGATATGGTTGACACCTGCCGCCAGCACATTGATGACCGAGGCCTCAATATTGAATGTGTCGGCGTCGCGACCGATATGACGTTCGAACTGTAGCATTTGGTTAATTAGTTAAATAGTTGAATCGTTAAATCGTTTGACGGATTATTTTCCTATTTAACTAATATTTCTATTTACCCATTTAACAAAAGCGAAGCGGCAAATGGATGATTTGATCAAAAAAGCGGCGACCGATCTATCTGAAGCAAAAATGGTAACGGCCTTGACCGGTGCAGGCATCTCTGTTGAAAGCGGAATTCCGCCTTTCAGAGGAAAGGGCGGTCTGTGGGAAAAATACGACCCCATGGAAGTGGCCCACATCGATGCGTTTTTACAAAATCCCGCAAAAGTCTGGAACCTTCTTTTCAAGGACATGAAAGAAGTATTGGACAAAGCCACACCGAGTGACAGTCACAAAGGATTGGCAAAACTCGAAGAATTAGGAATTTTAAAGACGATCATTACCCAGAACGTGGACGGGCTCCATCAAATGGCCGGAAATAGTGATGTCATCGAGTTTCACGGCAACATGGCCTGGCAGAAATGTATGGACTGCCATAAACGTTATGAGACCCATAACATTGACATCAACCAAATCCCGCCGCGCTGCAGTTGTGACGGAATCTTGCGCCCTGATGCGGTCTTATTTGGCGAAATGATTCCCCAGGATGCGCTCTGGCGTTCGCGACAGGTCGCAAGAGATTGTGATGTGATGCTGGTGATCGGGACCTCGGCGGTTGTTCAACCGGCCGCCCTGATGCCGGTCATCGCTAAAGAATCCGGAGCCAAAGTTATTGAGATCAACCCGGAACGCACACCGCTAACCAGCGACATCAGCGACTATTTGATCAGCGGAACCGCCGGCGATGTAATGAATCGCATTATGTCGCATCTGGAAAAAATACTTTAATTGGGAATTAGAATTTTAGGTGTCAGGTGCCAGTGTTCAGCGCCGCCGAAATGGCCAGTTTGATCGAAAAAGAGACTGAAGTTTCATACAAGCTACATGGTATAGGGTAGAAGGTATAGGGTATAAGATTGAGGGCGCAGGGCATATGCATGCGATCGAATCTGATTCTTTTCGTACCCGTACTCGTCCTCGTGCTCGTCCTCGTGAATCAGAATTTTATAGCAGACGAGGGACGAGGACGACGACGAAGGCGCTAGCTGCCGCGCCGTAGCTCAAAGAGCTAAAGCGGCTCATCTGACATCTGTTTTCTGTTATCTGACACCTGACACCTTGAGAAATTACACACCTCGATGCAACCCTACCTGATGGGTGATCAAATCAAACATGAGTAAAAATTCCACCCCCTGGATTCAAACAGTTACGTTGACTCCGCCGAGTTTGAAGGACAATACGGCGGATGCGGACCGGCTCATCCAGGCACTAAAGTCACGCCTGGACACACCCGTCATTGATATCGATCTTGATCTATTAAAAATTCTGCCGGTGGTCTTACGCCACAGCCGGTTTAACATCCGTTGTATCCTTTTTAAAGAAAAGCAACACTGGGTCTTGACCGGAATTACCGATGCAAAGGATGCTATTCCGATCGCCGGCCTGGCGGTTGACCTGGGCACCACCCGGGTGGTATTGCGTCTGTTAGATCTGGCCACAGGCCGCACCCTGGCCGAATCTGCTTTCGATAATCCTCAAGAGGTGATCGGACCGGACATCCTGGCCCGCATTCATTTTGCCGAAAAAGAAAATGGCCTGAAGAAACTAAATAAGTTGATTATCAGCGGTTTGAACAACGCAATTGAAAAATTGTGTGAGTCTCAGCACATCAGTCCGGAACAAATCTATGCCCTTTCATTGGCCGGCAATACCACTATGACCCATCTTTTCCTGGGCCTTGATCCCCGGTGGATCATCCGGGAACCTTACATCCCGGTGGTTAACAATCCTGGGGTCATGACCGCCGATGCGCTGGGTGTTCAGGTGAACCCGCAAGCCCGGGTGTTGATTTTTCCCAATATTGGAAGCTACTTCGGGGGAGACTTAGTTGCGGGCATCTTATATTCGGAAATCCACAAAAAAGAGCAGACTTGCATCCTGGTGGATGTGGGAACCAATGCCGAAGTTGTGCTCGGAAATGAAAACTGGCTGATCGCATGTGCCGGAGCCGCCGGCCCGGCCCTGGAAAGCAGTGTCACCCGCATGGGAATGACTGCCGGACCCGGTGTCATTGATCGAATCGCAGTGGAACCGGATACGCTGGAGTTTAACACTCACATCATTGACGATTTGCCGCCCAAAGGGATTTGCGGTTCGGGTGTCATTGACCTGGCCGCCCAGTTGTTTCTTACCGGCATGATTGATATTCAGGGCAATCTGGTGGCGGCGGTTTGCGGCCCAAAGATTAAAGAGATAGACGGCCTTTTGCATCTGGTCGTTGTTCCGGCTGAGAAGACGGCTACCGGTTTCGATCTGACCATTAGCCAGGCTGATCTGGACAGCCTCATCCGGTCCAAAGCAGCCATGTATACGATATTAGAAACCTTAACCGATTCAGTTGGAATCACACCGCAGGACCTAGAATCTTTTTTCGTGGCCGGAACGTTTGGCGCTTTCATCAATCCTGAATCGGCTATTTCTATCGGAATGCTGCCGGACTTGCCGCTGGACCGGTATAAACCGCTGGGAAACAGCTCTCTTGGCGGTGCAACCCTGGCGCTTCAATCAGACAAATACCACCCGGAAATCGGTCAGATCCGCGACCGCATCACTTACATGGAGCTCAACGTCAATCAGAATTTCATGAACCGCTTCAGCGCCGCCAAGTTTTTACCGCATACAAATACGAGACTGTTCCCGTCCGTAAAGACAGTTCAAAATAAGAAATAAGGAGTTATATTTATACAGAGATAATATTTGAGCTATTCACAATTTGGATTTTGGATTATTTAAGAACAGACTGGCCAGCTACACAATTGGCCTACACTATTTTCAATCCGCAATCCAAATTCCAAAATCTAAAATCAAACTCCAAGGAGATTAGTACACATGCCTAAACCCATCTACCTGGATTATAACGCCACCACTCCTCATGATCCGGAAGTCATTGCGGCCATGCGGCCGTTTTTCGAAGAAGAGTTCGGCAATCCGTCGAGTTCCCATTATTACGGCACCAGGCCAAAGCAGGCGGTCATCAGGGCGCGCCAGCAGATCGCATCACTGCTAAACTGCCAACCTGAAGAAATTATATTTACCAGCGGGGGAACAGAATCAAACAATTTTGCCATCAAAGGCTGTGCCCAAGCCTTCCGTCATAAAGGCAATCATATGATCACCTCTCAAATCGAACATCCGGCTGTTTTGGAAGTCTGCCATTTTCTGGAAAACAACGGATTTGAAGTTACCTATCTGCCGGTTGATGAATTCGGTCAGGTACATACGGAGAATGTTAAGTCGGCCATCAAAAAGAAAACCGTTCTGATTTCCATCATGCACGCCAACAACGAAGTGGGTACCGTTGAGCCGATTACTGAAATTGCACAGCTGGTAAAGGAACATGGCATAATTTTTCATACGGATGCGGCCCAATCTGTTGGAAAGATACCTGTGGATGTCGACAGCCTGGGAGTGGATCTGCTATCGATCGCCGGCCATAAAGTTTACGCCCCTAAAGGTGTCGGTGCACTTTACATTCGGCAGGGACTGGCACCGGCAAAATTTATGCACGGTGCCGACCAGGAAATGGCCGTACGGGCCGGGACCGAAAATGTGCTGGAGATCGTCGGCCTGGGGATGGCCTGTGAAATTGCTAAGCGTGACCTGGATAAAAATAGCAGGCATATGCAGGCGATGCGTGACCGGCTGTATGAAGGGCTAAAAAACGGCTGTGATCAGGTGAAACTCAACGGGCATCCGCACAAGAGACTGCCCAACACCCTGAACATTTCATTTTTGGATTTAGAGGCCAACCGCATCCTGGATTCAATTGGAACCGAGATCGCAGCTTCCGCCGGGGCTGCCTGTCATTCAGACAGGGTAAAAGTTTCCGAAGTGCTCGAGGCCATGCAGGTTCCTCTGGATTGGGCCAAAGGCACGCTGAGGTTAACGACGGGAAGAATGACCACTGCAGCCGATATCGACAAAGCGGTGGAGATTATCTGTGCAGCTGTAAATAAATTTAGGACTGAGGGCTAAGGACTGAGGACTGAGTGGGCAGCTCAAAGTATAGAAAAGGATGATTAAAGATGGTGTTGTAAACTGGTGCACCGTCTCAGAAATAATTCATAAAAGCTAAGCCGGTAGGTCAACTAATTTCTGGGACACGATACGAGAACCTATCTAAAAAATAGTGGATAAGGGTTCAGGGCAAGGCCTCCCGTGAATTGAAAACGGAGCGTACACGGAGTACGTGAGTATTTCAATTCGCGGGACAACGCAGCCCTGGGAACTTAGACGCATTTTTGAGATAGGTTCAACTTTTTCTTGGCCGTTAATAGGAAAAGATGCACAAACCGGGGATCAATTTCTTCTGCTGCCATCTGTCCGTATTCACTCTCGAGTTCGTTAAAAAGATCCTCAAATGTATGTCCCAGCCGATCTGTAATTTCATAGTCTTTCAAACCCGTTTCTGCCGACAGCCAGTTTAAAAACGCGGTTTTCATTTCCACAGGAATTTTGCCAGCCGGTTCGGAACCAAAATCCACCAGGCCGGGCAGCAGTTTTTCAAAAAAAGGAAGAAACTGTTTAACCGTCAAGGGCTTTAATTTTGCACTTTTTAATCTGCGATACTGTCTGGCCCAGAGGGTAAGCAGGAGGTTTTTGTATGTCAGAAAGCCGTATTTGGCGGGAGACTCCAGCTTGATGTTCATCAATGAAAGCAAATCATCAACAGCAAAAATCTCATTAAAAATCATTTCGGTTTTTTTGATATCTTCAAGGGTCGCAAATTCACGGTATAAAACGCCGGTTTTATAATTATCATAAAAAAGCGGCTTTTTAACCAAAAGCCCGCCAACAATGCCCATCCATTGTTCCCCCCAGAAGGTCAGCCGCAAATCGGCCTGTGCGAACCAGCATTTTGAAAGCCATTTTTCCGCTCGCCATTTCAGCTCCAGCGCCCGGCCAAAACCGACCCTGAATATATCCTGAAGCGGATAGCGCTTGATCAAAGCGGCAGCCCGAGCAGGATCCACTTTTTTATCTTTTATCATCAGCTCTAAGCCGATGCTGACATACCCGCTGGCCTTTTTAACAATTTCCTGCAGTACTTCGCGTTCACCAATAATTTTATGATCGGCAACGACAATCTGATTGCACAGGTTGGCAAACTCGGCCTGAATTTGCTGCAACACATTCGGCGGTTCAACTTTCTGCAGCGCACGCGTGAAATGATTGTCCTCTTTCAACTCCCTCAGGGGAGAAATCGGTACCGGCAGAGATGAAACTTCTTGTAATGAGCGGGGAATAAACTTCTTGCCTTTCTTGTCAAGTTCCCCGGGTTTTATCGGCTGATATATGCCGACGGCCTCATCAAAGGGCAAAAAGCCCTTTTCCGCCAGCCGAACGGAGCGCCAGCGATAGCAATCTTCTTCGATTTCGGCAGGTATAACATGCGCCGCTTCCAGCAGGACACTTTGGAAGGCGTGATGATCGAAAGAAGCCAGGCGCTGAGCGAGCTGGGTCAGAAACGCACGCCGTTGCGCGTCACTTAGCTTCTCGGATTCAGTTTCAGCGGGAATATCGATAAATTTTAAGTAATAGGTATTGTCCAGGGTAAAGTATCCGTCTCCAAATTCAGAGGGGTCCTGGTCATGTTCCCGTATTCTGACTTCAAGGTTTCGAAACAGGTACAGTTCGACAAATTCTAATTGCTCCTCCAGAAACCACCCGATAAAGCGCCTGGGATCGGCTTCAAGCAGCATGCTCAACCAGCGTGTGACCGACTTCAGATCGATGCGATCCTTTTGCCAGGTCTCCAAGTCAACAATGTGCTCCCACTGTTTGTTTGTTGCCAGCGAAAGCAACGGCAGGGAATCTTCCAGCCCTATTTCATTGACCAGCAGATAAAAATCCTGTTCCGGAAATGAATGCACCAGCGCCGCCGGCTGGGGATCATCCAGAATTCGATCAAGGGCCTTTTCGGGAGGCAGTTCCAGGATTTTTCTTCTTTTTTCCTGGAGCTGTATCACCCGCTGCAGTGTTTTTGAGTTTTCCTGATCTTTAGCCATAGGTTTCTTTAAAAAAAATTATGTGGGTAACGACTTTTCAGCTTCGAAAGTTATTATAATGGTGTTTTGCTTCCGGAGTATTGGAGCTACTCATATTTTGGATTTTAGATTTCGGATTTTGGATTTAATGACTAACTGAATCTCTTGGCATTAACCTCCAGCGCATTACAATCCGCAATCCAAATTCTAAAATCCAAAATCCTAGATTACTTGAGCTTCACCTGCCGACCGAGAATTCCAGGGCGCAAATTTCAAAAGTAGCAACATGCCGGGAATGGCAATCAGGGTGCAAAGGATAAAAAAACTTTCCCAGCCGATATTTTTGGCCAAAAAACCGGACACCGAAGATGCCAATAGCCTGGAAAGGCCCATGATACCGGTCAACAGGGCATATTGGGTTGCAGTAAATTTTTTATTGGTAATGCTGGCCATAAAGGCCACAAAGGCGGCGGTGCCCATACCGCTGCTCAGGTTCTCAAAGGCAATCACACCCGACAGCATGTTGATGTTATACCCGATCCTGGCCAAAATCGCAAAGCCGGCCGTTGATAATGCCTGCAAAATCCCGAAGATCCACAGCCCACGGTAGATCCCCAGTTTAAGTAGGAGTACACCACCCAGGAATGCACCTATCAAGGTTGCGGCGGTGCCGAAAAATTTAACGACCGTGCCGATTTCTGTCATGGAAAATCCAGTCTTCAGGTAAAACGGCATTGTAATGCCGCTGGCCATGGTGTCGCCGATTTTATACAGCAGAATAAATACCAAAATCCAGATGGCCCCACGGCGGCTGAAATAATCAACTAGCGGCCCCACCACCGCTTCCCTCATTGTCTGGGGTGCGCCGGCAATTAGCTCCGGTTCAGGGGTTAATAGCGTTGTTAATATACCGGGCAGCATGCAGAACGACATAATAAAATAAACTTGGGAAAAGGACATGTGATCGGCCATGATCAGGCCGCCCCCGGAGGCCAGCAGCATACCCAGCCGGTATCCATAAACATACATCGAGGAACCCAAACCCAGCTCTTCGTCGGACAGGTCTTCACGCCGATAGGCATCGATGACGATATCCTGGGTGGCACTGAAAAAGGCCACCAGAAGCGCAGCGACAATCATCAACCCGGTGTTTTTAACCGGATCCGAATAACCCAAACCCATTATGGCAACCATGAGCGCAATTTGGGTAATGATAAGCCAGCCCCGGCGGCGTCCAAGAAAAGGCAGGATAAACCGATCTAAAAACGGTGCCCATAAAACTTTGCAGGTATAAGGAATCTGGACCAGGGAGATCATTCCAATCCAGGTTAAGTCAACGCCTTTTTTTGTCATCCAGGCTTGCAATACGCCCCAGGTAAGCAAAAGCGGGAGTCCGCCGGAGAATCCCATCAAAAAGGCGACCAGCATGCGGCGGCTGGCTATGATTTTCAGAATGGGTTGTCGGGTCGGCAGGTTCAAGTAGGCCTCTCAGTATCGAACAAACGCTGATTTTAGTCTAAAGGGGCTAGGCCCATAGGATTTGACAAGCATGTCAAGACGGACTGGGTGAGCTCATATAAATAAGAATGATTAGAAGCCACCTTAAAAAATAGTAGATCACCATTTTAGGTTGGCCCATTGAACCCGTTAAAAAAGGAAAAATGTCTGATTTTTTTAACCGGTAAACGGGCCAATCCACACGGAGGCGGACTCAACCCAAATCATGTGAGCATTTTAAGGAGGCTCACAACGAAAATATTGCGCGTTAGATAACGAGAACGAGGACGACGACGAGTACGAAGCTAAGAAACGTTGCCTAACCTCGTATTCGTCCTCGTGTTCCTCCTCGTCCTCGAAATTGACATTTTTAAGATAGCTTCTATTTTTCTTGCAGCTGCTCCGGTGTCACAATCGGCCCGTATTTTTCTTTGAGCACCATGAGTTCGTTGCGTTGCTGTTTTAAAATGTCAAATAATCGGCCGGGAATATTTTCTTCCTTGCCGTAGGCATCTATCTGTAAATCAATTCGTGCGACGATACTATCAATATACAGCGAAAACTGCTTCACATACAAATCTTCCGGATATTTTTTGTCGATGCGCTCTTTAAATAGCTTCTTTAAATCTTCATACCTGGGAATATATCCGATGGACGTTTCAATGGCATCCACCTCATTATGCGCGCGTCGTTCCAGCCAGGCCATCCAGGCTTTGACATCTTTTTTCTCGCCGAGCAATTTTGCAGAAGACCCGCCCCGCGCCTCCTGGGACAAAAAGTAATTGAGTCCCGCTAAGATCGGTCGTTTATCCGCGGCGATTTTATCACTGTTGAAGAAAACAAACTGAGCATCCATGTATTCTCCCAAAGATCCGGGTGTAAAGGGCGCATTGGCCCACGGCTGTCGGCGAACACCGCTAGCTCCGACTTCTGTTGCGGTAGCCGCGGATACAATACAGGCGCCGATGACGACACCTTCATCCGGGCTTTTTGCCACCCATACCGGCGGCATGGTGTCGCTATCACGGCCGCTGTAAGTAATGATGCGAGTCGCGACGCCTTGGGGGTCTTCATTTTTATCCGAATAGTTTTCCAGTGCGGTGCTGACTATGGTACACCGCGAATTGGGATGGGACATCAGAATTTCTTTGCCGTTTTCATCCAGCATGCCCTGTTCCCACGGGCCCTGAAAATTAACACCCTTTAGCGGGGGCGGATCTTCCCCGTTACCGGTCCACTGGGGAGTTTCATTTTCGTCAATTAACACATTGGACCAGATGACCTCAGTGCCCGGATGACGCAAACATTTCATCAAGTACGGATCGCCTTCCCAGTTGACATCTTCCACGATGCCAAATATACCGATTTCCGGATTGATCGATCTCACAGACCCATCTTCAGCAATCCAAAGCTGCGCCAGGTCATCTCCCACAAAATGATCTCCGGCCATGGCAGAAGTCGTTTTCCCACAGCCGCTGGGCGCCGCCCCGACCATCCAGGTAATACGGCCGCCGGGTCCCTCGATGCCGGTAATGAACATGTGCTCGGCGATTTGTTTTCCTTTATTTACATAGACCGACCGATCCACCGAAAAGCGATGATTGCCTTTTTTCATCAACAGGGTGTTGCCGGCATACGTGCAATTAAAACTATAGGTGGTTAAATGGCTGCGGTCCATGTAGACTCTGGCGTTCGGCAGGTCTTCGGGCCGGTTTAAGCCTTCACTGTGGATGTTGGCATAGAAATGCCCGAGCTTTTCAACTTCCTGATCAAAGTCAGCATACACATTGCGATAGAGAATATCGGCACTATGCATGACATAGGTCGAGCTGGATATTTCAAGGGCCGGATTTGATGCCGGCGCCCCCACCGGGCCGCGCAGATAAAACCCGACCATCATGATTTTACCTTTCATAATTCCGGACATTTTATCCCGGATATCTTCTAACGCTTCAGCCCGATCTTTTTTGAGAGCCAGAGAATTGACCTCTTCACCTTCATTGTATATGTAAAAGGTGCGATCGATGATACGGCCCTGTTCTTCTTTTAGATCAAAATGAATCGTATGGCCTTCCATCGGAAGTTTGGACTCTTCACCTTTTTTTAAAGCAAGTTCTCTGATAAATTGCCTGTCTTCATCGGATCCCGTAGCGATAAATACAGAGTCAGGTTCGCAAAGCACAGTCGCATTGGCGATTTTTTTGAGAACATCCGGATTCTGAATGCGGTTGAGTTTGCCCAGGTTCTGCGCATCCATCTTGACTTTGAAAACCTGTTGCGCTGTATCTATATCTTTGATCCCGCCCAATTCTGTTATGATATCAATGCATTTTTTTTGGGGTCCCATTCTGTTTTCTCCCTTTGTCAAATTTTAGCTCAAAAATTCATGCTTCTGTTATATTTAAGGTCAAGTCGTGCGATGCCTTTGAGATATTTGTGTTGTATAGCTGAATCCTATGTATGCTTTGCATAAAAGCTTATCATTTGAAGCCGATGGGGTCAAAAAATTAATCGGCCCGGTGTTCTCAGGACGCATGCGAGGCAACAATAATTTCCTGTAGCGGACGCTTGGGCACGTGATGCACAGCCTCTGCATCTCTCCAATAGCGAATATTTCCATCCGGTCCAACAGTTTCGATCACCACTTCTTCTTTGGGTTTGCCGATGGCCAGTACCAGCAAAATTTTAAGATGCGATTCGATGTTTAAAATCTCCCTCAGGGCCTTGCGGTTAATTGAGCCCAGCATACAACCCGCCAGCCCTTTTGCTCTGGCCCCCAGCAACATGGATTGGCCGGCAATACCATGGTCGCAGCCAAAATCCTCGCTGATGGTGCTATCACCCAGGATCACAATGTATCCGGAAGGTCTTTCGCCTTGTTCCGGTCCCGGCCAGTCTTTTAAGTATCCCGCCCAGGCCAGGCAGGAAAAAATTTCAGCATTCATCTGGGACTGGCATGCCATGATGTATTTTAACGGCTGAAGATTGGCACCGGAAGCCGATAGCCGCGCCAGATCGACAAGTTCTTCTAACGTTTTGAGCTCTACATGATGGTCTTCATAAAAACGCCGGCAGCTTCTGTTTGATTTGACTAATTCGGCAATCATTTTAGTCCTCCTTGTATAAAAATTTTTCCTCCAGCGGCATGTGCCGTCGGATCCAGATTAACACCTTATCAAACTCCTGCTTGAGTTCATTCAGAGCTTTGCCTCTGTGGCTCACCTGGCTTTTTTCTTCCAGGGTCATTTGCCCAAAGGTTTTATTCAGCGACGGGTAGAAAAAAATCGGATCGTACCCAAAACCGTTTTGCCCGGCAGGTTGTTCAGCGATCAGGCCTTCACAGCGCGCCTGGTAAGTGAGTGCCGGGCCGGATGGAACCGCAATGGAAAGCACGCATTCAAAAGCAGCTTTGCGGTTGGTTTTACCCTTAACCGCTTTAAGCAATTTGGCAATCCGCTGTTCATCGGTCGCATTTTCACCGGCATAACGCGCTGAAGAAACGCCGGGGGCGCCGTCCAGCGCTTCCACCATTAGACCGGAATCGTCGGCCAGTGCCGGGATACCCAATATTTTGGCCGTAAAGCTGGCTTTTTTATAAGCATTTTCATCAAAAGTTTTGCCGTCTTCTTCCACAGCTGGAATCGGTCCAAAATCATCCAGGTTTTTGATCTCAATCGGAAAGCCGGTCAGCAGTTCTTGAATTTCGGTAATTTTTCCCGGGTTTCCGGTAGCAATCACCAGTGGGATCTTATTTGCCATCGCGTCCTCGCTGCCGATAAAGTTGCACCAGGCCTATTTTTAATACCATCAGGTACAGGCGCGTTCAACGATACGATTTAAAAATTCCCGGATTTTAAAAGTCAGGCGGGCACTGAATTTCTAACGTAAATCATGCTTGAATCTTTGTAAAGATTATAAATCAACACTCGGGGAAGATTTTTGCACTTCAGATTAAAAATGCTTTACACCTAAAGTATGGCTGATATAGTATTTTTGACGCCTGACGGCAGGAACTGACAGCATTCGGAAATCCGATTCTCAACGCCATGAACATACGCAAACGATTATATTTTTTGCTGGTTTTAATCTTTATGGTCATCATGGCCGGGAGCACGGGTTATTATATTATCTTCAATGGAGAGCCCAAGTTTCTGGATTGCTTGTACATGACGGTAGTTTCCCTGACCACTGTGGGTTACGGCGAGGTGCTAGAGGTTACGGGAAACGATACAGCCCAAATTTTTACAATGATTCTGATTACGTTCGGCATGGGAATTATTCTTTATGGCATTAGTTCCCTGACGGCCCTGCTTTTAGAAGGGGAACTATCAGGAATTTTTAGGAAAAAGAAAATGGCGAAGCAAATCGATAAATTAAACGATCATTATATCGTCTGCGGCGGTGGTGAAACCGGCAGCGGAGTGATTGTCGAACTGTGCAAAAACAACGAGGTCGCTGTGTTGATCGAAGAAGATACGGAAAGAATCGAGCGCTGCAAGGAAATATGCGACCTGCTCTATATCAAAGGGGATGCCACCGATGATGAAAACCTGATTGCCGCCGGAATTGACCGCGCTGCGGGAATTGTCATCTCGCTGCCATCTGACAAGGACACGCTTTATGTCACGATGACCGCCCGCATGCTGAATCAAAAAATCCGTATTATCAGCCGCATGACAAATCAGCACCTGGAACCGAAATTATTTAAAGCCGGAGCGAATGCGGTGGTGTGTCCCAATGCGATTGGTGCCCTTCGCATGGCATCAGAAATGATCCGACCCACGGCGGTAGATTTTTTAGATCGCATGCTCCGTTCCAGCCACGGAAACTTAAGAATCCACGAATTAACGGTTTCTGAAAATTCTAAGTTCAGCGAAAAAGAAATCCGTCATTGCGGTTTAAAAGAGCGATACGGCCTGCTGGTTTTGGGAGCCAAAACTAAAGCCAAGGATATTGAATTTAACCCCGCGCCCACCCAGAAACTCACGGCCGGAACAACTCTGATCGTTATGGGGGCCGTAGGGCAAATCGCTAAAGCCAAAGCTGCATTTTAAATATCAAAACTTCAGTACGCTATCACTCCAGTCGTCCGCATGCTATGAGTACCAAAGATCTCATCCTGGCCATTGATAACGGCACCCAAAGTCTTAAGGCTTTGATATTTGATCCGGCAGGACAGCTGCAGGCCAAAGAAGCCGTGACGTTTGATCCTCATTTTTCTGAACAACCGGCCTGGGCTGAGCAACATCCGGAAGTATTCTGGAAATCACTGATTCAAGCCTGTCAAGCAATCTGGAATCTCCACAACGTCGATAAAGACCGCATCGCCGGTGTCGCTTTAACCACCCAGCGCGGAAGTGTGGTTAACGTCGATAAAAACGGCAACCCCCTGCGCCCTGCCATGATGTGGCTGGATCAACGCAAAACTTACGGGCTGCCGCCTGTCAGCGGCCTCTGGGGATTCATCTTTAAAGTTGCCCGTCTAACAAAAACCATTGCCTATCTGCAGCAGGAAGCCGAGGCCAACTGGATCAGCACCTATCAGCCTGAAATCTGGCAAAACACGCATAAATATTTACTGCTCTCGGGCTACCTGACTCACCGGCTGACCGGTAATTTTGTCGATTCCATTGGCTGTCAGGTGGGTTACATTCCGTTTGATTACAAGCGATTGTGCTGGGCGGCCAGCTGGAACTGGAAGTGGCGGCTATTACCGGGTATAGATCCGTCAATATTACCCGAACTGGTTCCACCCGGCCAGCCCCTGGGTGAGATCACCGCCGCTGCGGCTGAAGAGACCGGCATCCCAAAAGGTCTGCCACTGGTGGCGGCGGCGGCGGATAAGGCCTGTGAGGTCATCGGTTCCGGCAGCCTTGAGTCATCTATCGGCTGTTTAAGTTACGGCACCACGGCTACGATCAATGTCACCCATAAAAAATATATTGAGCCCATCGCGCTTTTGCCGGCTTATCCAGCTGCTGTGCCGGACCATTATACGGTCGAAGTTCAAGTATACAGGGGCTATTGGATGGTCAATTGGTTTAAAAATGAATTCGGCCACCCTGAACAGCAGGAAGCCACAAGGCAGGGTGTCGAACCCGAAGCATTGTTTGATAAGTTAGTCGAGTCTATTCCACCCGGTGCGATGGGCCTGGTGCTACAGCCCTACTGGAGTCCCGGTCTGAAAATGCCGGGCCCCGAAGCCAAAGGTGCCGTTATCGGCTTCGGCGACATCCATACCCGCGCCCATCTGTACCGTTCGATTTTAGAAGGGCTGGCCTATGCGCTGCGGGAGGGCAAAGAACGCATTGAACAGCGCAGCGGCACCCAGATTACGAGTCTGCGCGTTTCCGGCGGCGGAAGCCAAAGCCGCATCGCCCTCCAGTTAACAGCTGATATTTTCGGGCTGCCTACCGCCAAACCTCATATTTATGAAACCTCCGGACTGGGTGCCGCCATCGTTGCCGCTGTCGGGTTAGGACTGCATCCGGACTTTAAAACCGCGGTCAAGGCCATGACCCATGTCGGAGAGGTCTTTGAACCCAATCAAGAAAACCAGGCCCTGTATGATGCGCTTTACCATGATGTTTACAAAAAAATGTATAAACGCCTAAAACCATTGTATGAACGTATCCGGGAAATCACAGGGTACCCGAAATGAAAGAAATTGTTGGCGCTCGTAAAATGAAGCCGTTATTTTTGATAGGCCGGTTTGCGTTTGAGTATATCAGTTCCCACATATTCATTTGATATATAAAAATTGTAATCTCAATAGGTTAAATACAAGCTACCAGTGAGTCCAATTGTCTTTACAAAGTTTCAGGGTTATGCCATAAATCCTTCCAGTTAAATCCATCTTCCAAAGACGCTTCGGGGTATTGCCAGACCCCGTTATCCCGATTTCCAAATATCAAAATTCATGCTAAAAGAGCTGTCCATTCGAAATTTTGCCATTATCGACGATCTGCAGATCCGTTTTTCCGAAGGGCTGACCATTCTCAGCGGTGAAACCGGCGCCGGTAAATCCATCATCCTCAATGCGGTGAACCTTTTGCTGGGCAGTCGCGCATCAGCAGATCTGGTGCGCACCGGAGCACAAAACGCCGAACTGGAGGCGCTGTTTCAAATAACAGGTTCAAGCCGGGTGGCGAACATAATGGCCGAACACGGCTACGAGCCGTCTGACGGCCTGCTTGTCAGACGAATAATTTCCCGCAGCGATATGAACCGGGTGTACATTAACGGCCGCATGGCCACCATTCAGTTGCTTAATGCCATCACCGAAAATTTGGCCAGCATATCCGGCCAGCATGTTCATCAGCTGTTGTTAAAGGAAGAACAGCATCTTTTAATCCTCGATCAATTTGGCGGTCTCATGCCGTTGCGCGAGGAAGTCAGCGCCTATTTTCATCAAATGCTTCCCTTTTTGGAAAAACTGAAAGAGTTAAACACGATCAAAGAGCGGCAGGTCGAACAGATTGAACTGTTGGAGTTTCAGCTGAAAGAAATTACAGCCGCCAATCCGGCCAGGGGGGAGGGCAAAGCGCTTGAACAGGAAAGGGTGCGCCTCAAAAACGCCGAAGAATTGTATCAGGTCGTATACAACAGCATCGAATCGCTTTACAGCGCACCGGGCTCGGTTATCGAAAAACTGGTGGATGTAAAAAAGAATCTGGACAAGATCAGCCAGATCGACCCACAATTGAAATCAAAGACGGCCAAACTGTCTGACACCACCTATCAAATTGAGGATCTCATTGAAGGACTGCGGAGCTACCTTAATTCGATTCAGATGGACGAAAAACAAATAGACGCCGTTGAAGAAAGACTCGATACGCTCAATAAACTTAAACGCAAATACGGCGGTTCGATAGAGGCTGTATTTGACAAACTCAAGTCAATTGAGCAGGATCTAGCCAACGTTGAGAATATTGCCGATTCAATTAGAGACACCGAAACTCAAATCAGCGAGTTGCACAGCAAATTGAAAGATCGGGCTTTAATCCTATCCCGTAAAAGAAAAAAAACGGCCGACAGGTTTGCCAAAAAGGTCATTGACCAACTGGCCACGCTAATGATGTCGAAGACGGAATTTAAGGCATCTTTGCAGGTCATGGCGGCTGATGGAAAAACAAATCAGTATCTAACTGCAAATAATCACATCATAACCGAAACAGGCATCGATCGGGCGACATTTTTAATTGCACCCAATATCGGTGAAGCATTAAAACCCCTGGCCAGTATTGCCTCGGGCGGAGAACTGTCACGAGTGGTCCTGGCATTAAAAGCCCTGCTAGTCAAAACCGATTCGGTTGAAACCGTCGTTTTCGATGAGGTCGATGCAGGAATCGGCGGTGGCGTGGCCGAAGTTGTTGGAAAAAAATTAGCCGATCTTGCAGCACATCACCAGGTCATCTGCATTACCCACCTGCCCCAAATCGCCAAATTCGGCGACCAGCATTACAGTATTTCGAAACATGTTACCAAAGGCAGGACCCGCACATCGATTAGCCTGCTAAGTGACAAGGATCGCTATAAAGAGATTGCTCGAATGTTAGGCGGTGAGAAAATTACGCAAGCAACTCTGGAGCATGCACGGGAGATGCTTGAACGTTAGCTAACGAGAACGAGGACGACGACGAGTACGAAGCGAAGGAACGTTGCATAACCTCGTATTCGTCCTCATGCTCCTCCTCGTCCTCGATATTGGCTTTTTTGAGATGGGTTATAGTCAAGCAGTCATGGCCCTGAACAGAAGGCAGAGGAGAAATGCAATGCCCAAAATCTTAATGGTAGTGGCCGTAATCGCATGTGTTCTGGTATCGCCTGCGGCAAGCGATAATATCGCCCCCGCAAAACGGGCCGATATCGAAAAATTAATGCAAATTACCGGGCCACCGAAGGTCACAAAGCAAATATCGAACTTTTTTATTCGCCAGATGAGCCAGGCGATTAAAGCATCGCGCCCTGATTTGCCGGCTAAAACCTATCGGATCCTGGGTGAGGAAATAAACAGAGTTATAGAAGAACAAATGACGGCTAAAGGCGGCTTTCTCGATAGGGTGATACCCATTTATGCCAAGCACTTTAATCATAAAGATATAAAGGGATTACTTAAATTTTACCAGACAGATTTAGGGGAAAAAACAATAAAAATCTGGCCGCTTATTCTTCAGGAAAGTATGATCCTGGCACAGGATTGGTCGAAATCGCTTGGGCCCGTAATTAAAAAAAATATAAATAAGCGTTTCAAAAAGGAGGGAGTTGATCTCTCCGTTTAGGTTTTATTTATAAGAAGGAAGCGAATAAACTGATGCGCGCGCTCATCAGTGCAAGGAGTTGAGTTGTGCAAAATATATATCAAAAGCCTTTTTTTTGGATTTGTTTGCTGGTTCTGTGCATCGCCTGGCATTCGCCGGTATCTGGTAAAAGCGATACCTCTTTTGATGCCAAATCAAAAGCAACGATAAAAAAGGCCGCATTGAAAAAAGACCTGCTGATTATGCCCCAGCTGAACAAATTAAATTTTGGATTCGGTAGACATAAAGGCATCGAATATTTCTATGAAAAGACCATCAGTAAAATATTTTTCCAGGAAAGAAAATTAGAAGCCCGTGTGATCGATGTCATAATCGAAGGCCCCAATATCACCCTCGAGCTTTCCCATTCCATACTGGGCCCGGGAACCATTAAATTTTTCTTTAGCGATGAACTCCTCGAGCAAACGACCGCTGAAGGCATACTGATGATCCTGCTGGAGACTCTCGGTGACGAAAATCATCAATATGTTGTCCTTGACCCCCAAAGTAAACTTTACCATTTATGGTCCTGCAATCATTCATCGGATCCGAACCTGTCGGATCGCATGCGACGCGAGGATGCAGAAACGCAAGGTTATCGTGCCAGCGGATTCTGCTTTAAAAAAATGCTGTACATCCCTCAGTTCTTAGTGGAAAAGGCCCTTGAAAGAGATTGGGCCATACGACTGCGCAATTATGAACCTATTGAGAATGGTTCAAAAAAACGGGCGCTTCTGACAGATATGGGCAAAAAGGTGCTACAGAACTGGCCCCTAAAGCGGGTAGGCTACGATTACGCTTTTTATTTATCAGACAGCCGCCGCATTGACGCATTTGCCATGCCGACCGGGAAAATCATTATCACCACCGCTCTTTTTGACTCCCTGGCCAATGAGAACGAGCTTGAAGCGCTTCTAGTCTATGCAATTGCTCATATCGAGCAACGACATAGCTTAAAAGAGTATTATTCATGTCTGCAAGATGAAAAGTATGCGAACGTGATGAAAAAATTGGCAGAGCTTGCAGGCTCTCTGGCCGGACCCGCCAGCGGTGTAATTTCAGGAGCATTAAATGCGGCCCTTCCGGAGACATCCTGCAATCCGCAGTCGCTCGGCGGCTATCAAAATGTTTATGTGCAGGAAGCCGACTCGATGGCATCCCTCTATTTTGAAGCCCATGGAAAGGATAAACGAGCAATCATATCATTAATTAAAAAATTGCAGTTTAGCGATCTGTCCGAAAAGCTGCACCCGGATCAGCGCTTAACAGGTGCGAATGAAGATTATTATTATGAACGTCTCAAGCGTGTGAAAAATACGCGGTTTATGTATTTCGGAAATGATAAGAATTTTGTATTAAAACGAAAAGGAAAACCACCGGTTCAGCTGGATTTGATCGGTCAGCGATTCTATAAAAAAGAGAATACGTTGCTTGCCTATATCGATGAAAAAAACTTGTTGCAGTTGAATCAAGATGCCAATGGCAAACTGATCACCAAGCTTTTGGTCAAAGATAAGGATGGAAACCATCTTTTCAAACTCAATGACCAATTTTTAACCGAAGATGTATGGGGCGCATATTTAACCTTCGAGGCTTCATCCCCGCAGAAACAAAATGTTTTGCAAGAAATTGAAAAGGTTGTTCTCTCGCTTGTTCCGGCCAGAGGGCCGGCCGATAGAGAATCCAGTGAGCCCGGCGATAAATTGATCAAAGTAGCAAGCGACGTATTAAATGATCAGACCGGAACGAAATACGTCTTTGTGCCCGGAACGATTGAATGGTAAAAGCGGTAAAGTTTTTGGCATAAAGGCCGATAAAAAAAACGATAGTGTGTTAATACATACTGTCACCCAATGCTCAGAGGGTGATTCGTAATGAATCACCCTCATCTATTGGGTCTCTTCCCCGCTGTTAACTTTCTTTGTCCATCTACTTTGTACAGCCTCTTCTCTAAATCGCTCATCTAGAATCTAGTAATCGTTAAACCACTACATCTTGTGGCATATGGGAAAACCGTTACCCAATGATTATGGAAAATTTTCCATAAATTGGACCGGTCTATTCGCTAATTTTTAAAGGAGCTTCTGCACAACTAATTGTATTTATAACATAAATTTTATAGCCGCCAATTCGGCACGCTTTGTGCTAACTAATGAGGACGATTAATTCGCAAAAACAGATCACCCAATATGGAATCGAATCCTGAAAATAGAGATACACCCCGGTTTGAGCACGAAGCAACGGTCATGATTGAGAATTATCCGTCAGGTAAGTACTATGAAGGTCGAATGTGCAATTACAGCCGAACCGGAATGTATTTTGAATCAGACTTCGCGCCGGTAGTGAGATCCGATATTTTTATTGGTATCGAAAACTCCCCTTATTCCTCCGGCCACGACGTTCGCCGGGCAAAAGTCATGTGGTGCAAAAAATTGCCCGACCACGCCTCATATTTTTATTATGGTGTTGGGGTAAAATATTACTAGAAGCTGTCTCAAAAATACATCTAACGCCCGATGGTACAGTTTTAAACCCATAAAAAGTGCTTACAACAAATGATCTAAAATGCCTAAAATTATGGTTTCGCTGCGCTCCATCTTTTATTATAAATATGATAGAATTCCTCAACAAGGCATTTTAGATCATTTTAGTCATTTTAGGCACTTCTAGCTTTAGAGCACCTTTTAAACTTTTTTTCTCTGTCTTCGAAGATGAACTGCTAATTTTGAGATAGCTCCCGGCTATCTTCGAATTGATTGCGCCAGATCGTTTATCCGTTCTCTGATGTGGATTAAATATCTGGCCATTTTCCCGCGGTGGTCGGCGGTAACGGAATCATGATCCCCCCTCAGCACAATTAAGGGATCAAAGGTGCAGATCTGCTCCATCTCACGCAAAGCAATACGGATGTTTTCTTCGCCGCCTTTTTCTTTTACCTCCGGGTAAAGCTGTACAAAGGTTCGAATAAAATCTCGCAAAACCAGGATGACGCCTTGAGTGTAGTAAATACGGTCATCCAGTTCAGTGTAGGACACCTCATCGTTGGCCTGCACCAAAAGCCCAAGCGGTTGATCGAGAAATTGATTGCCGATAATAAAAGTAATCATATTGTACATATCATCTGAGCGCATGTTATAGATAGCCTTACCGCCGGCAAGCTCAGCCTCATATTTGCGCAGCAATTCAATTCCTTTTCGAAACTCACCTTCACTGGACGGAAACCACCAGCTGTCCTCGCTAAAGGCAAAATGCCTTTCACGAGCTTCTTTTAACAATTCATTTTCAGCATCGACCCTGCCATATTTCGCCAGATTTGTAGAAAAAAAGTTGATCAGCATTCGAGTTGCGAAAATGACACCGCGCTGTCTGCTGGCCCGATTATCCAGCCAGCGCGTGGGTGAAATAATCAAATCATTAACCGACCAGCCAAGCGCCGAATCCATCTCCTCCTCCAGGCGGTTGCCGATGGCTGCACAAAGGGCTATGCCTTTTTTGGCATCGGCCGAGTCCGGTTTGGTTTGATCTAATATGGGATGCATATTTGAACCCGACCAGGGAAATTTGGTCGGATCGATAAAAGTATAGCCTTTGTATACGCCCCAATAAATACCAACCGTCAAGGGCCAGATTAAAATAAAACCAAGCAAAATGATCACACTCCATTTGCCGAAAGTCGTCATCTTTGGAATCAAAGATTTTTTCATATAGCGTTCCTTTTCTGATGAGTCACCGACCACCCGCAGGGCGGGTGGCTTGGATTTTTCCGCCATAAGCGGGAAAAGACAAAGGCACGGCAGTGCCTTAATCGGTGCAGGTGTAACCGTGGAAGCGCGTGCAACGCACCCGGTTTGAAAACACCCAATCGAAAAATTCACATCATTTTTTTAGCAGTGTTTCTGTCTAAAAAATGACAGTTGTTTGCGAAGGTTTTTAACAATTAACTGCTTGCTTGCCCGCTGTCAACATATTCTACATTCGAATTCGCAGATTTCCATAGGTCGAGCTGACCTTTGCAGACGCACTTGTCGCTTGACACCGTTTATAATCATGTTACTTTAAAATTAAAAATTATACCCCAATGACGCTCTTTTCACTTTTAGATGGCAGCCGCATGTTAATCGACATAACCGATGTACGAAGCAAGAAATCAGATAGCAATTCTTCCGCAAAGAGGCAATGGCCTTCTGCCGTCATATGCCTGAGCTTTTATTTCTTCCTGTTTTCCTGTGCCACACAAAATAATGGAAAACTGCAGCCTAGCTCTGAAATCACAAAAATATTTGAAGACCACCAGGTTCTATCGGATCATTTATACTACTATAGCGGTTTACAGGGCGTGCCAAATGTGATCATCGGCATTCACCCCAACTATTCGCTGCGTACCAACCAATGGCAGCAAGTCGATTTAACCTCCCTAACACTTAAGAAATGGGTTTTTCGAATGAAAACCGTCCAGTTTATCAGGCCACAGGGGGCCTGGATCCTGAGCCCCGACGGGAATCGCATCGGCATCTGGTTTTCAGCGCAGCGGCAAGCACCTGTCAGATTGCAACAAAACAATCGAGTTGTTATCATTCCTCCAAAACCACCCAAACTCCAGGGAATTAGATAGAGAGGCGGGATATGCTAAAAAGACTATTTTTTCTAATTGTCATATCAGGTTTGTTACTGACAACCGGATGTATTGCCCTTGTCATAGGAGCCGGTGCCGGCGCCGGCACCTTTGCCTATTTTGACGGCCAACTGAGCCGGACCTATGAGGCGAAGTACGATAAGACCTATGAAGTGTGCAAAAGCATTTTAAAGGATTTGAAACAGCCCATTCTCGAGGAGAAGACAGACGGAATTCAAACAACGATCAAATCACAGCGCACCGATGAGACACCCATGACAGTAAAAGTCCGCATCATCGATCCCGACTGGACCGAAGTTTCGGTAAGGACAGGTTTTTCGGGGGTCTGGAAAAAGGAAATCTCCGCGCAGTTTCATGAATTTATTGCCGAAAGAATCAAAAAATAAACATCGCCTTCAAAGGAACCCGCTTTAATTCCAGCCCTGAGAGGGAGGGAATTTTCAAAGATTTTAGCCCAAATGGAATGATGGAACAATGGAATATTGGGGGCGCGGTACGGGAAAAATCTTGATTAACTGTTTTTTTGGGAAAATGGCAACTCTAAATTTAATTCATCAATATGTTCCTGCTCCAGCCGGTTGATTTCTCCGATGTGGGCCTTCATGATATGGTCAAGCCGCTGATCAAAAAAGCGGTGCAGGCTGTGATTGCCAATCGCCATGAAACCGCGCCGAGTTTTATGATACCCGCCCATCCCCGGATCAAACCGGTTGATGCCCCGGGCAATGGCCCATTCAATAGGGCTGTAATAGCAGGCATTAAAATGCAGGTGCTTAACTTCTTTTGAGCAGCCCCAATAACGCCCGAACAGCTGATCCCGCTTTTTGACCAAAAGAGACATACCCAGCGGTGAATCCGAGTTTTTTTTATCAAAGGCCGCCACAAACACCAGACGGTGACGATAGCCGTCAGCCAAGCCCGTAAAGAAACTATCTTTAAGGTATTTGCAGCCCCAGGGACCAAATTTATCATTGGTGCGTTCGTAAAACGGATATATTTTAGAAAAAAATGTGTGCGGAATTTCATCTCCTTGAAAGATCTTCATCGTGACGCCTTGAGTGGCAATGGACTTTCGCTCCCGTTTGATATTATGTCGTTGATTGGAATTAAATGCCGCTAAATAATCATCAAAAGATTGGTAGCCCAAATTTTGCCAGACAAAACTTTGATGCAGCCAGCTGCTGAACCCATAGTTTATCATCTGCCGGCGCCAGTCCGGATCAACAAAAAGAAAGCTGCAGCTGCAAATGCGGTGACGGCGGCAGAATTGTTCTATTTCACTAACCATCAGTCCGGTTAAGAGTTCCCCACCCTTGCCTGGTGCAATTAAGAAGCGATAACCGACCATAGGCGTAAACGGGCTCATACCGACAAGTTTGGGATAATAGGGAATTTTGAGACGATTCGCCACATCTGCCCAGGCGTGATCAAACACGAATTCACCCGCACTGTGACCCTTGATGTACAAAGGGGCCGCCGCAACCAATTGATTATGCGACCAAACCGTTAGATGGTGCGGCAGCCAGCCGGTCTCCGCAGTTGTGCTTTTAGAGAGCTCCATTTGGCGAAGCCATTCCCACTCTAAAAAAGGTGTTTGCAAAGGCTCCGCAAGCACATCCCATTGAGTCTGATCAACTTCAGCAATGCTTTTTAACCAGGTCATACGATATGACGAATTGTTCGTTTGATGCATGTCTAAAACAGTCAATTATAATCTCAATTATCAGGTAATGATCTTATCGATTTAAACTTTTCTAAATTTAAGATCAAACTTCATCCATGTCACCTTTTTTCTCCACAACTCCTAGGCCCCCTTTGGCCCGAGCCTTTCGGCATTCATTATTCCTTGTTCGGTGTTCTGCGGTTTAATGTCGATTAGGTTTATACCGTTTTCCATAATAATGTCCCGAAATAAGGAAGTGCGGCATAAGTGGTTGTAGAAAAAAACGTTTGAATACCGGAACGTTTTTTTGACAACCACTATATAACCACTGACTTCGAGTTTATAAGTGCGGGCCACCGTCTCGTAACCTCCTTAAACCTAAACACTATATACCACCAGCGCTCCTTGACAATCTTGCCAAGATAAGCATATTATGACGTTAGAAATAATGAGACAAAGGGAATACCAATGCCGCTTTATGAATTTAGATGCTTAAAATGTAATGACTGCTTTGAAATACTGGTTATGAAAAAAGAAGATGGGGTGGAGCTTAGATGCCCCCATTGCAAGTCTGAAGAATTTGAACGGGTTCTTAGCGCTTCGTGTCACAGCATAAAAAGCGGTTCCGGGGAAAGTGAAGGCGCTCGTGCGCAAACCCGAAATTGTCCCAGCGGCAGTTGCACCACCTATGAAATACCGGGACCTGATGGTTAATTTCAAATCCTACCTGGACAGCCAAATTTAATCGGTCCTTGCCAAAAACTAAACCAAACTCATTGGGCCAAACTCGCATTAACGGCCATAAGGATAGCTAAAACCTTCAAACCAGTCTCCACGTAAAAAGTCCATTCCCGGATACCATCGCCCCAATTAGGAATTCAGATGAAACAAATTCATATTCAGGAAAAAAAACAGTTCAAAAAGCTTTTTAAACAAGAGCAAATCGATAATTTTGAGAATCGATTCAAGGTTCTGGAAGCCTTTTTGCAGACAGAAAAGCATGTTACCATCGATGGACTTATAAAACGTCTTGACCAAAACGGCTGGCAGCTCGATCCCGATTTTGTTCGCGAAACAATGAAGTTGATGTGCCGTTTCGGGTTTGCCCATCAAAGTAGATTTGACAATGGCGCTATTCGATATGAACACCGTCATCTGGGCCAGCATCATGACCACATGATTTGCACCAGATGCAGAAAAATTATTGAATTCGAAGAGGATCACTTAGAGGAGCTCCAGATTAAGATTGCGGCTGTCCAAGGATTTCATATGCTTCAACATAAAATGGAAATTTACGGCATTTGTGCACAATGTCTCAAGGAGCGTATCCAGCTGATACCGTTAATTATGGCAAAGCCTGGAGAAAGGCTTGTGCTTAAAGAATTCAGTGGGGGTATCGGTGCGCGTACACGGTTGTTGTCAATGGGATTGCGCCTCGGAGATAAGATTGAGGTCATAACCAATAACCGCCAGGGACAGTTGGTTATAGCGGCCGATTATAAACGTTATGTGCTCGGCCGGGGTCTCGCCCAAAAAATTCTGGTTGAACCCATTAAACATGCAAAAAGGCACACCCCTGTGCAAAATGGAACATTTTGAACCCGCATATATCAAAACTTTTGAAAAGGGGATTTTGCAAGGAAAAATAAAAGCAGCCCGCAAGCTTCTGAGTCCTTGCAACATTTGCCCGCGAAAGTGTCGCGTTGATCGGCTCTCCGGTGATCCGGGCGTATGTAAAACCGCCGGGTCAGCCTTTGTTTCCAGCTACAATCCGCATTTCGGTGAGGAAGCGCCCTTGACCGGCACCCAGGGCTCCGGCACCATATTTTTTACGCACTGCAATCTCATGTGTTTGTTTTGCCAGAACTTCGACATCAGCCACGAGGGCTATGGTCAAGAAGTCTCTGATAAGGAACTGGCGGCCATCATGCTTGCCTTACAGCACCAGGGATGTCATAACATCAACTTTGTGACACCATCACATGTAGTGCCTCAAGTTCTTTCTGCCCTTGAAATTGCAATCCAGGAAGGTCTTTCAGTACCCCTGGTTTATAATTCCGGCGGTTATGATCTTCCCTCCACGCTCAAATTACTTGAAGGCGTGTTTGATATTTATATGCCGGACTTTAAATTCTGGGATCAGGAAATTGCCGAAAGTGCCTGCCAGGCCAGGGACTACCCGGAAATTGCCCGCAGCGCTCTGCGGGAAATGCACCGACAGGTCGGCGACTTAACGCTTGATGAAAACGGCATTGCCCAAAAGGGCCTGTTGATTCGTCATCTGGTTTTGCCCAGCGGGCTGGCGGGAACCCGTGAGATTATGAGATTTATTGCCCAGGAGATTTCAACTCACAGCTATGTGAATATCATGTCCCAATACCGGCCCTGCGGTCGAGCTTCTGAGGTTAAAGGATTAAATGCGTTTCTCTCACCGACTGATTTTCAAGCCGCTTTGCAGCAGGCCAAAGAAGAGGGCATCACACGTCTTGACCAACCCCGGAGGGCTTTTTTGTTCCGCTAATTTAACGTCTTAGTATATTAAACTGGTATCTCATGCAAAAAATCTTTGTGGTTGGTGATATTCACGGGTGCTTTGACAAACTCTGTGCACTCATGGACAAAATCCCGATAAACAACACGCGGGACCAATTGATCTTCATCGGGGATTATATCGACCGGGGACCGAGTTCCTTTGACGTGGTGAACTATCTGATAGACTTTAAAAAACGAGTCCCGGGCACCATATTTATAAAGGGTAATCATGAAGATATGCTGCAGAATTACCTGGACGGCAGTGATCGGTTCACCTACCTGCTAAATGGGGGGCAGAAAACCATGGACGAATATCTGAATCGGTCAGACAACAAGGAAGCATTTCCAATTCCATCGGAACACCTCGAATTTTTTAATTCTCTGCAGCTTTATTATCAGACCGATGACTATATCTTTGTTCATGCCGGTCTTCGCGAAAAGGTGCCGCTTGAATCACAGGATAAAATGGACCTGCTTTGGACCCGCGATGAATTTATTCACTCTGATTTTAATTTCGGCAAACGTGTGATATTTGGACATACGCCATTTAAAGAGCCGTTGTTGCAGGCAAATAAAATCGGGATCGATACCGGAGCCGTTTACGGCAACCTGTTAACTTGCCTTCAGTTACCCGAAATGGAATTTTTCTCGGCTTGAAGCCCTGGCATTCCCACCTAACCCGGACAAGCCGGAACAAATTGCCACAAAGGCACCAAGACACAAAGCGAAACCTTTGGTTAATATTCATCTTTGTGTCTTGGTGGCGTAAATGTTTTGCCATAAAATGCAAAGAATTTTCAGGGCGGAAAGGCGGAATATCAAAGCCGAGTCAACAACCACCCGGTTTGGAAAACCCAATAAAAAGCAATTAAAGCGTGCCTAAGCTTGACAACCGGCATCAATTTCGCGTACCTGTCAACTAAACATACCAGCAATGGTTCTTAATGTTATCGATGAGGAGGCATGCAGATCGACATGAAAATCCCGTCCATCATCATTCTACTCGTGATCATCGTTTTTACCGGGGTAGCCAATGCGGAACGGCTGGCGGTATCAGCCCCCGTGGCTAATATTCGTTCCGGCCCGGGAACCAACCACAATATTTTATGGAAGGTGGAACAATATTTTCCTATCCTTGTGATTCAAAAATCCGGCGAATGGTATCGATTTCAGGATTTTGAAGGCGATAAAGGGTGGGTGCATCAATCGCTTGTGGGCAAGATACAGGCGATAATTACCAGAAATGACGCCTGCAATATCCGCTCGGGCCCCGGTACGAGTCATAATATACTTTTCAGCGTTGAAAAAGGAATACCATTTAAGGTCCTTAAACGCGAAGGCAGCTGGATTCACATCGAGCATTCGGATGGTGATAAAGGCTGGATTCATAAATCGCTCGTCTGGTAGTTTCTATGCATAAATTTTATAATATTCAGGCGGATAAAAAACTGATTGTGGGCGTAGGTTCGGCTTTAGTTGATATATTGGCCTACGAAGACGAGGATTTTTTAAATAAAACCGGCGCCGCAAAGGGCGGAATGACCTATGTGAAAAAAGAATTCATTGAACAAACCCTTGAGATTTCATCAAAGCATCCCACGACCGCACCCGGGGGATCAGCCTGTAACACTGTTGTCGGTGTCGGCAAACTCGGCGGGTCGGCTCGTTTTATCGGCAAATGCGGGAACGGGAAGCTGGGTAAATTTATTGAAAATGATTTAAAGCGTCATAATGTTGAACCGGTGCTTTTTCGATCCAATTCGCCGACGGGCAGGGTCCTTTCAATTATTACGCCCGATGCTCAACGCTCCATGTTTACCTTTTTGGGCGCATCTGCCGATATGTTACCGCAGGATATATCAGAGGATTGCTTTGAAGGTGCAGCCATAGTTCATATCGAAGGTTATCTTCTGTTTAATTCGGATTTAATTCTAAAGGTTCTAAAAACAGCCAAAACCTCCGGTGCATTGATATCCCTGGATCTACCCAGCTATAATGTTGTCAAGGAGTCCCACGAACTGCTGCGGCACATCGTTGAAACATTTGTGGACATATTCATGGCCAATGAGGATGAAGCCCGCGCCTATACCGGGCAGGCAGATGAAGCCCGCGCCGTCAATGCTCTGGCTGAAAAAGTCGATATTGCCGTACTTAAAATAGGGGAACGGGGAAGTTTGATCGCCCACAATAATGAGATTCTACCGATTCGACCGCAAGGTAGCGGTCAGGCCATCGATACCACCGGAGCCGGCGATTTATGGGCTGCGGGCTTTTTATACGGTCTGGTCAACGGATTGCCACTCGAAAAATGCGGCGCACTTGGCTCTGCTTGCGGATATGAAGTGTGTCAGGTAATCGGCGCCGATATTTCCGAAGCCGGTTGGGAAAGGATTCGGAAGTTACTATAATAATTCTCTTGAATATAAAAAAAAGAATGCTATAAATCGCTTTTTTTAACAATTCGGATAAACACCCAAAGTGCCTAAATTGCCTAAAGTGAGCTAAAGTGCCTAAAATTAAAGAATTCTATCATTTAAATATAAAAAAGATGGAGCGCAGCGACTCCATAACTTTAGGCACTTCCTACTTTAGATCACTTTAGTCACTTATCATTTTAGTGAACTTTAGCTCACTTAAAACGAGCAGGGAGGTCAAATGGCAGCGCCGAAGAAAAGCCGGAAGGAACTATTAAAAAAAACGGATGAATTTATTACTTTTACCGGAAAGTTAATTCGTTTTATCGCTGACTATCAGAAACAAATATCCTATATCCTGTGTGCGGTTGTGGCCGTCGCGCTGGTCATCATTGGCTACCAGTTTTTCGCCCAACGCTCAGAAGCCAAAGCATTTTCAATGCTTGAGAAAACCATGGCTAAATATGAGGCGCGCAAAAAGGCAACGTCTGCCGACGAGGCGTATCGAAACGTATCAGGTGAATTTCAACGCATTGTAGAAAAATATGGTGGCAATGCCGCAGGGAAACTTGCCAGAGTGAGTTATGCCAATATCAGTTACAACGCCGGTGATTACCAAAAGGCCATCGAACTTTATAAACCAGCGTTGAATGACTTTAAAGACCATCCACTGGTTTATAATTTTATTCTCAGCGGTCTCGGATACGCTTATCAACAGATGGGAGAGGACCGCAATGCCGCTATGTATTTTGAAAAAATCGCTTCAACGGATTCGAACATACGGGATGAGGCCCTTTTTAACCTCGGGTTGCTGTATGAAAGTTTAGGAGACCGCGACAAGAGTTATCAAGCTTTTCAGCAAATTCTTTCCAACTTCCCGAACTCCATGTATTTTGACATTGTAGAAGAAAAATTATCTGGAAAGGGCCTGGATTCATCCTCCTGATGGTCCTCTAAATATAAAAAAGGCTAATTGAGCAAAACTCAATTAACCTGAGGGGTCGGGGAGTTTTTACCAGAAACTCATTTTGCGGCAAGCACAATAGCTTCAAATAAAGTCTTCGGGGCGGCAGAGCCCCATGCGGGCCTGCCGAGAAACGAGGATAGAAAAACTCCCCGACTCCTCGATTAACCTTTGTTTAATGCTTTAAACCAACATCCAAATTATACTTCTTTATTTTTTGATTAAGACCGCTTTTACCAATACCCAGCAAGGCGGCGGCATGGGATTGGACATTGTTGGAAATTTTTAAAGCCCGCTCGATCATCATTTTTTCGATCACTACCAGCGTGTCATACAGTTTAGCATCCGCCGGGATTCCCTCAAGGTGCAGGGTATTGTAAACATTATCTTTAAACCCCTTCGGAAGATCCGATACCCGGATGATCTCACCCGGGCACAGGATCATAACTCGCTCGATGACATTTTCCAATTCCCGAATATTTCCGGGCCAACTGTAATCATAAAATAGCCGGTCCACCTCCTGGTCGACCCCTGTAATCGGAGCAGCCGATTCGCGCTCGGATGCATATTTTTTAAAAAAATGATCCACCAAAAGATGAATATCTTCCTGACGCGCCTTCAAGGGTGGTAAAGAAATATGGAGCACATTTAATCGATAAAAGAGGTCCTCACGGAAGCGGCCATCCTTCATTTCCTGCTGCAAATCTTTGTTGGTTGCTGCAATAATACGGATATCCACAGATATGGTTCTGACTCCCCCCACTCTTTCAAAAACCTTTTCCTGGAGGACCCGCAGCATTTTGACCTGCAGGTTCAGTGACAATTCACCGATCTCATCTAGAAAAAGTGTTCCGCCGTCAGCCAGTTCAAAACGGCCCTTTTTGGTTGCCACGGCACCGGTAAACGCACCTCTCTCATGGCCGAAAAGTTCGCTTTCCAGTAAATTTTCAGCAAGCGCCGAACAATTCACCGCTACAAAAGGCTTTTCACGTCTGGGACCGTTAAAATGAATCGAGCGGGCTACCAGTTCTTTGCCGGTGCCGCTTTCGCCCTCGATTAAAACAGTGGCTCCGGAGGGGGCAATTTTCTGAATGGTATCAAAGATATCCCGCATCTTTTTGCTTTTGCCGATAATGTTGTCGAAACGATACTGGGATTCAACTGCATCACGCAGCCGCCGGTTTTCTTTGACCACTTGATACATGGATATGGCTTTTTTTACATAAATGATCAATCGCTCATTATCGAACGGTTTCAAGATATAAGTGTAAGCCCCTTTCTGCATGGCTTCGACGGCCTTGTCCACCGTTCCATGGGCGGTCATCATAATGACCGGCAGATCCGGATCGACGGACTTGAGGTTCTCAAGCAGTTCGATGCCGTCCATCGCGGGCATTTTCATATCCGTGAGAATTAAGTCAAGGTCAGATGTTTTATGAATCTCAAGCGCTTCCTGTCCACCAGGCGCCGTCAATACTTCAAACCCCTCATCTTCCAAAATAGCGCTCAAAATGGTCAAATAATTTTTCTCATCATCCACAATTAAGATCGTTTCCATGACGATATGGCCTTATCTGCTCAAAGTATTAATTGCTATCTGCGGTGGTTGCGCCAACATCTTCGGTATCATCTACCTTCTGTTTTAACGGCAACTCGATGGTAACCCGTGCTCCGCGGACGGGTCGATTCACAATCTGTATGCTGCCGCCGTGGGACTCGACAATATTCTTTACAATTCCCAGACCGAGACCGGTTCCCATTTCCTTGGTCGTAAAAAACGGATCCCAAATTTTTCCCAGATTTTCATGTGGTATCCCTTGCCCTTCATCATCAAAATGCACGGTTACGAGATGATCGCCTGCACCGACTTCAATCAGGATTCTGCCGCCATCCGGCATCGCCTGCATAGCATTGATCAAAATATTCAGAAAGGACTGATACAGCATCGTCGAATCGGCCATGATTTCGGGCAAAGAATTTTGATAATTTTTTTTGACGACATAGCCTTGCTCATTAATCTGAGCTTCAAGGAACGTAATATTTTTATCGATAACTTCCTCCACCCGACAGGCAGCAAAATTCGGGCTCCTGGGCTTGGCATAATTGATAAAATCGGTAATGATCCGATTTAAGCGATTGGCTTCTTCGACGATGATATCGGGGATGGTGTTTGCGGGGTCAACCTTGGCTGCTTTTTTCTTCAAAAGCTCGGCCGAGCTCCTGATAATGCCCAAGGGGTTGCGAATCTCATGCGAAATCCCGGCTGCCATTTCACCCATCGATGATAAGCGCTCTGCATGGGCTAGACGTTCTTTAAGTCGCAGCCTTTCCATTGCGCGCTTTTGTATGATTCCTTCGCCCCGCTTGACAACAAACACCAGCACGACAAACAGAGCCCCCATCAACACGGTGCAAGTGATAATAACTAAAATTTGAATGTTAAAAATGGTCTTATAGTCTTCGGACAGATCCTGCACAATTTCGACAACGCCTAGGACACGACCCGATATCTTCCCCACTTTCGATTCCTGGCGCAACGGCGCAAATGTGATGAGGCGAACTTCTTTTGGAAAGCCGAGCAAAATCTGCAAAAGATTACCCCGTTGAACCAGCTTGGAATTCCATTTGCCCATCCGGGCCTGCTGGTAGCCGGTGCCGCCGTAATTTTTGCGGCCGATCATTATCTGATCAAAACTATACGAAATCTTGTTGTCCATGCTGTAAATGTTGACGGTTTCAACCTTGAAGCTATGCATGGTGCTGCGCACAACATTATCCATGCGTTCAAATTGCTTCCGATTGCTGAGCTGAATTTTGCCGGTCATCATAACGACGGGAATAATAAATTGTAGGAACACCTGATGATTTAAATTCTCGATCATCACACGGGCATAGTCCTCGCTTTTTTTGCGCTGCATGGACTTGACCCAATGTGTATTCAGCACAGACAAGATAATGGTCACTAAAAAAATGACGACCAGTCCGCTAAACGCAAAATATTTGACGAGTCGAAACGGTTTGATTTTTTCTTCGGGTACTTTGGGATCCATTGTTCAAAATTACAATAAAATCAATACTTATTCTTATAGCCCTATAAGAATACTAGGTTTTAAAGTCAAGTTAAAGCTTTTTTCACTTACGCTCCAGAATTATTTCGCCGATTTTTTCAATAATTTGACGGTGGATGTGTAATTATTTACCCAGTAAAATGGAAATAAACCCATTCAACCGGGTTTTAATCTTGAGAACTGCAATAAAATTGAACTTAAGATTCTGTATTTATTCTTATTTTTGATATTATCGCGACAGGTCTATTTATCTATATGTATTGGCGCAAAAATTGCATCGTCTCGTTAGCAACACGAGGTTTCACCTTAACAATAAGCATGATTCGATGAGTCATCGGCTTTTAATCAGCAAAAAAAGGCCCGTGTGGGGGCATAGAAAGGAGGGATGCCGGTTAGAAAAAGAATTTTCAAAAAAATATTCAAAACGGCTAACGCATTCACACCATCCTCAAAGGGTTTTCCCACAAGATATGGTAATTAAAATTAATTATACCACAATATAGAGTAAGTAATTGTAATTATATATAATTTATATATAATTATCTTGACTCTAGTGTCATTTTATGTAGATAATTAGTTAATTAGTATCAATTTAATATTGAATTGGATTTAGCTAATTCTCATCGTAATTCAAAACCGTATCTTTAACAGAGGGAAACCCTGATCCATGACGAGCAATAATCGTGTAAAAGAAACCAGAGAATCTCTACTAATGAGCAAAGCCGAACTCGCCAGAGAGGCGCGTGTTTCTCCAATTACGATTGCCCGGATCGAAAAGGGCATGCCGTGTCGTATGGAAACCAAACGAAAGATTCTTTTGGCATTGGGTATGAAACTAACAGAAAAAGATAAAATCTTTAAGGACTAAGAACATCTCATGGTATTTAGCAAAAAAGACAACCTGGTGGGACTCGACATTGGATCTCGGTCGTTAAAAGTAGCCGAAATCTTAGAATCCAAACGTGGCCGCGAGCTAAAACGATTCGGCATTACTGAGATTCCCCACGGAGCCATCGAAGACGGAGCCATCAACGATCCGGAAAGTTTAGCCGAATCAATTCGCCAACTATTTAAGGCTTACAACATCAAAGAACGCAACGTTGCCATATCCATCGGTGGCTACTCGGTAATCGTTAAAAAAATTGCCGTGCAAACCATGGACGAAGCGCAGCTTCAAGAAACCATTCATTTTGAAGCGGAGCAATATATTCCATTTGATATCAGCGATGTCAATCTTGATTTTCAGATTCTGGGTGAGAATGAAACCAATCCCAATCAAATGAATGTGTTTCTGGTAGCCGCTAAAAAGGAAATGGTCGACGATTATGTGAACCTGGTGAATTTGGCCGGGCTCAATCCCTGTATCGTTGATGTCGAGGCCTTCGCTCTGCAAAATACTTTTGAAGCGAACTATGACACCGGCAACGATAATGTAGCACTAATCGATATCGGTGCCAGCAAGACTTCGTTAAATATACTCAAAGGCAGCAATTCGGTATTCATGCGTGATGTTTCCCTCGGCTGCATGCAGGTCAACCAAAAAATTATTTCATTGATCGACTGTTCATATGACGAGGCCGAACAATTAAAATATGGTGGTGACTCCGCCCGCCTGTCGGCAGATGATTTAAAAGGAATCGTTTCATCGGTGGTGGCCGACTGGTGCACGGAAATTCGACGCGCGCTTGACTTTTTTTACTCCACCTATCCGGATGATCAAATTAAACGAATCGTTTTGAGCGGAGGTGGAGCGAATATCGCCGACTTTCGTGAGTTATTGGCCGTCGAAGCATCCGCCGAAGTTGAAACCATCAATCCGTTTAGAAACATTTATGTTAATGATGATCAATTTGATCCGGAGTTTATAAAACAAATTGCCCCCCAGGCTGCCATCACTGCGGGACTGGCAATAAGAAGAGTGAATGACAAATGATACGCATTAACCTGCTTCCCTTTCGGACAGAACGTAAAAAAGAAAACGTACGGCGCCAGGTATCCCTGTTTCTGCTTTCGTTGGCTTTAGTTTTGATCGTCTTGGTTTACTACAATTTCAACCTGAGTTCCAAGATCGGCAAGCTAAATAAGAAGATCACTAACACTAAGACCGAACTGAATCGTTACAACGAAATCAATCAGGAAATCGCCAGAATCAAAAAAAACCTCGAAAATCTTAGAAAGAAAATGGCTGTCATCGAGCAACTGGAGTTGGATCGTCATGCACCGGTCCAACTGCTGGATACGATGACACAGGTGCTGATGGCCAAGCGGATGTGGTTTACCAAATTGGAAGTAAAGGATAAAACGGTAAGCATCAATGGAATTGCCCTGGACAACAAAACCGTGGCGGATTTTATGGTGCGCCTCCAAAATTGCGGTCTGTTCAGCAAGGTAAGTCTTAAAACCTTAAAGCGCCAAGAGGTGCAGAAATCGAATCTGAAAAGTTTTCAAATAGTCTGTACCAAAGTATCTCCGCAACTTGAAAAAGCAAATCAGAATTCAAAGCCCAAAAAGGTTAAGACATAATGAATCCGACAGAAGGTTCCAAAGGAGTTGACTCCTTTTTTTCAAAGATTGAAAACCTCTCCAAGATCCAGCGGATACTGATTTTTTCAGGTGTCTTTGCGCTGATTATCGCAATTTTTATTTTTGCCTTATATAAGCCGAAATTAGAAAAAATCGGCAAGCTAAAAAAAGAGTTCGGCACGCTGGAAAAAAAGCTTGTGGTCGCAAAAAAAAATGCGGCCGACTTGGAAAAGTTTAAAAAAATGATGCAAGAAGCAGAAGTGCAGTTTAAAACGGCGATGAAGGCATTGCCCGAAAAAGAGGAGATCCCTTCTCTTTTAACCAGCATTTCAAGATCCGGCCAGGATGTCGGACTGGAATTTTTGGAATTTACCCCCAAGGCTGATGTGCGCAAAGAGTTCTATGCTGAAATTCCCGTGGCCATGAAAGTCAAGGGCGGATATCATGATCTGGCGATCTTTTTTGACAAAGTCGCGCGCCTGTCCCGAATCGTTAACATCAAAAATATTTCCATGTCGCGGGCCAAAAATAGTCAGGAGCTTAATACGTCATGCACGGCGGTTACCTACAAGTTTGTTGAACCTGTTCCGGAAAAAACGTCTAAAAAGAAGAAAAAAAAGAAAAAGAAAAGAAAATAAACTGATAACTGAAACGCGTTTTGACATCCTTGCAGAAAATCGACTTACCCACTATGAAAAAATATCTCATCATCCTCTGTAACTTAGCCTGTTTGATTGGTTTTTTGAGCGTTTTGCTGAGCTGCGACCAGCCGGCAAAAAAAGCGGCAACACCGAAGATCGTCCGTAAAAAGATCCATATGAAAACGGATAAAAAAGCCCGACCTCCGAAAACGAAAGCGGTGACAAAATCCAAACCCGCACCGCAACCGCCTTTGGTCGCCAAAAAATCAGAGCGGCCTGCTGTGAAAACTGCAAAACCCAGACCACCGGTAAAGCCCAAATCTGACATTTCCAAAACCCGGCCGTCGGGCACCCGGAAACCGGGCGTCAAGACCGACATCAGCCAAGATGCAATGGCGTCCACTTCCCCGGGCGCAAGTGCAAAATCGTCAGCCAAAATGCGACCGATCTATAATCCCAAAGGAAAGATCGACCCTTTTGAGCCGCTGTTCAGGGACAAACCGGCCTTGCTGGCAAAGAAAAAACATAAAAAACGGGCCCCGCGTACCCCGCTGGAAAAAATTGATCTCAGTCAGCTTAAACTGGTCGGCATTATCCTGGCATCAAGCGGTAACAGGGCCCTGGTCGAAGAAGCCTCCGGCAAGGGCTATGTCATTAAAAAAGGGACGTACATGGGCACCAACGCCGGCAAAGTCGTAAAGATCGAAAAAGATAAGGTCATTGTTGCAGAAGAATATGAAGATTATCTCGGCAAAGTTACGCTAAGAAATAAAGAACTAAAACTTCCGAAGCCTCCTGGAGAATTATAAGATGATTAACCCATTTACAGACAGACGCAAAATTTTTCTACTGATCACCTCACTGGTTATTCTGATTGCAGGGTTGGCCGGATGCGCCTCTTACAAGGCGGCTGATGTAAAATCCGCAGGGGACAAGCGCATTACGGGCATTACCACCAAAGTGACCGCTGATTCGGTAATCGTCACCATCAACGGGAACCAACCGCTGACCTACACGGCGATTAAACAGGTGTTTCCGATGGGAGTGCTGTTTCATTTTCCGGGAACTTCCCTGGACAGGGTCAAAACGGTGACGACAGCCCCGGAAAATAAAATCATTGGCTCGGTTAAAGCCACCGAACTTGTCGAGGACAAATCAACAACTTCGCGCATCTTTATTGCAATGAAAATGGATGCACCGTATGACCTCAAACCGGAAGATGATGGACTTCAGGTCTCATTTCCAAAAGCTGCTTCCCAAGTGACAGAGTCCACTCTACCGGTGGCGAAAAAACCGACTGGGCAGCAAAAACAACAGCAGGGGGAGTCTAAAACGACCCTTCCGGCCGCCAGCCTTTTAAAATCGGTTACGGCCACGCCGCTAAAAAGCAATGTGATCGTCAATGTCAGAGCCGATGGGGCCATCAAAAATTATAAATCCTTTACCATCGGCGGCAAAGAGCCTCGAATCGTATTTGACATGTACAAAATCAAAAGCCCTTTTAAAAAGGAGCAGCTCCTGGCCGTAAAATCCAAATGGGTCAAACAGGTCCGTTATTTCGGTTATCCGGACAAAGTTCGTTTAGTGCTCGATACCCATAAGACTTATCTGGATAAATATTCGGCTTCTGTGACGGAAAACGGGCTTCTGATTCATGTCGGCAAAGTACCGGCGGCAGAGCCGAAAGAAAGCCCAAAACCGGTCAGCAGTAAAAAAGACAAAGTGGTGGTCGCCCAGAAACCAACACCGGAAAAACCTGCAAAGAAAGCAATCAAGCCCAAAGCCGTTGCCCCGGCTAAATCAGGCAAACCCGCCTGGGTGAATCGTATCGATTTTTCCGGTGAGGAAGCCGGAAAATCATCACTGATCATCGGAACGACGGTTCCGATCCAATATGAACTCAAAAAAGTGGCCGCCAAGCGGCTGCATCTTAAACTGATCAATACCAGCCTGCCGGATTATCGCAAGCGGGCATTGATCACGACGCGATTTGAAAGCGCGGTGGATCGCGTGACTCCCATCCAGACCGCCGAAATGAAAGGCGACTCGCTGGTCACTATCGAATTGCGCGAGGCTGTCCCCTACTTTGTCGATCAAGAAGGCAACACGCTGCGAATCAATTTTTCGGCCTCTTCCATCCCTCCGAAACCTTACGAGGATGCAGATCTGCCGGAATGGAAAAAAGTTCTGGCCGAAGCCGCAGTCGCACCTGAAAAGAAAGTTGAAAAGGACAAAATCGCCGGAGTGAAAACGGCTGAGAAAAAACCTGAGGGTAAAATGCCGGCAGAAAAAGCAGCCGCTGCCGGCCAGGCGCAGACCGTTGAGCAACGCCTGGCTCAGATATCACCGGAAAAGAAGTTTACAGGAGAAAAGATTGCGCTTGATTTCTTTGATACCGATATTAAAAATGTTTTCCGAATCTTGCGGGAAATCAGCGGCAAAAACTTTGCAATTGACAAAAACGTCACCGGAAAAGTGACCCTGACCCTGGAAAGACCGGTGCCCTGGGACCAGGTGCTCGACCTGGTGTTGAAAATGAACCAGCTCGGCATGAGCATGGAAGGCGATATCATCCGAATTGCCACCCTGAGCACCCTGGCCCAGGAAGAAAAACTAAAGCAGGCCCAGTTAAAAGCCGTACAGGCGGCCCAAAAACAGGCCGAAGCGCTTGAACCGCTTTTTACCGAATACATCCCGATCAGCTATTCGAACGCCAAAAACGAAGTATTGCCTCATATTTCGGCCATCCTTACAGAAGGCCGCGGCAAAGCCAATGTGGATGAGCGCAACAATCAGCTCATCATAACCGATACCGCTGTAAAAATTCAACAGGCCCGGCAAATCGTCCAAAAGATTGATACGGTCACACCCCAGGTCATCATTGAGGCTCGAGTCGTGGAGGCCATCACGGATTTCTCAAGAGAAATCGGTTTTGACTGGGGTACCGTCGAGCTCGGTGCATTTGACATTCCGGGTACCAGTTATGAATTTGGTCCCACCACGTTTACGACTGACAATATCCCCGCCACTTTTTCAGATAACGCATCGCTCGCGTTTAACCTCTTTAAAACCTCCGGAACCCCGTTTTCCATCATTGACGCACGGCTGGCCGCCGCGGAGTCCGAAGGCAAAACCAACATCATTTCCTCACCTAAAATTGTCACGCTGGACAACAAAAAAGCCAAAATAAAACAGGGGTTTGAATTCCCATACGAAGAGCGCGATTCCTCCGGTAATGCCACGGTGCGGTTTAAGGATATCGATCTGTTACTGGAAGTTACCCCTTCGGTGACTCCGGATAATCGGATTTCAATGAAAATTTTTATCACCAAGAATGAGGTCGCTTCTTTGACGGCTCAGGGACCTGCATTATCGACCAATGAAGCCGAAACAGAAATTTTAGTTGATGATGGAGATACGATTGTCATCGGCGGCATCCTGAAATCAACGATTGTCTGGGCTGAATCCGGAATCCCCGGTTTACGCCGGATGGGCGTTCTGGGCTGGCTGTTTAAATTTCAACAGGAAACCGACAACAAAAACGAATTGCTGATTTTTATAACGCCCCGTATTGTGCAGCTGGAACAAAAACGTTTGTAAATAGACCGCACCCCGATAACCTGATTATACCGCTTTCCATAATAATGTTCCGGAATACGGAATTGCGGCATAAGGGGTTGTAGAAAAAAACGTTTGAACACCGGAACGTTTTTTTGACAACCCCTATAAGTCTCTCAGAAGATAGCGCTTTAAAAAAACAAATCCGGTCATTGAGCCTGGCTCAGACCGGATTTGTTTTTTCTGTGGTAAATAAACTAAAGTCCCTAAAAGAGGGCCTTCACCTCCCTGGCGTCCTGCTCCGCCTGGTCCGCCAGCGGAGAATCCGGTGCCAGTTCAACGACTTTACGGTAGGAATTATAGGCCTTTTTAAACTCCAGTGCCAGCTGATACGCTTTGGCCAGTTGAAAATGAAGCGCCGGCGAATCCGGGGCTTTACGGACCGCTTTTTCCAGCTTTCCCACCGCCTCCGGTATACGGCCCATGGCAATATAAGTACGCGCCAGACCCTGGAGCGCTCGGGTAAAACCGGGCTTTGCGTTTAGGGCTTCCAAATAATATTTTTCTGAAAGTTCCAGGTCTCCCTTATAATAATAGGCATTACCCAGGTTGGAGTACCCAAAGTGCGGGGTGCCATACAGAATATCACCGACCACTTTTTTATAGTAGAAAATGGCCTGATCCCAGTCCCCTTTGCCGGCATAAGCATTTCCCTTACTGTTGATGGCCTCTCCGTAATCGGGTTTCAGATCCAGGGCTCTTTTAAAGCGGACAAGGGCCTGATCATATCGTTTTTTGCGTAAGTATACCAATCCCATGTCATATTGCAGCAGATGATCATCCGCATATTTCGCTTCCGCCTTTTTAAATTCCTTCATGGCCACCGCAAGATTGCCCTGCTGCAGGTAGGCTTCGCCGACTCGCCTGTATGCTTTCGATGTCTTTTTACTTTTCTCATCTGTCGTTGTTGCGCAAGCTGCCAGGGCAAACATTAAAAAAAACCATCCAATGTAAATTAACCCGTTTCTTTTCATTATCGATTACCTCAATCTTTAAAATGTCTCATTATGCAGTTAAACGACTTACGCCGCTGACCCGTACGGCGTCATTTACCGTTTTTTAAGATCCAGAAGACCGGCAATCTCGTCAGACACCCGACGCACAAAGACTTTAAAATCATCACCGGCTAAGGGTTTACCGGGTGCCGGTAGGTGTTCAAGGTCCTTGGGTTGAACATACACAGGAGCATTGATTAAATCCGAATCGGGCTTGATGTTAAACTCCGGCGGAAACTGCTGTTCAAAATACATCTCCTGAAATTCCGCAAATTTAAGTGCATGCGCAGTGGACTTTATGACGGCGATATCATTTTGGGCCGTGATCCCACGATGATTGGCCTCTACCAATCCCGCCAACGCCTCGCCCCCGTGGGTGCAGGCAATATGTCCGTTGCGGTTTGCGGTGATTTCCCAATCCATAATGGCCTGCTCGGTAACCTCGACAAAAAAAACTCTCTGGCTGCCGGCCAGTTGATTGTATTTTTCCACCAGATGAATCACCCGCGGCATGGAGACCGGATTGCCGATCATCGCTGCCTGCGCCACGCTGGGTTTTACGGTAAGGGGCTTAAATTTGCGTTTTTTGCTGTCCGGCTCCAGATAGTAGCGATAGACCGGATTGGCATGTTCGGATTGCACCCCTAAAATTTTTGGCAGCCCGTTGATCACGCCGGCTTCCAAAAATTTTAAAAACCCACTCATCACCGCGGTGATATTGCCGGCATTGCCGATGGGCACCACCACCACCATATTAGACACCTCATATTCAAAATCCTGCGCAATTTCATAGCAATATGACTCCTGCCCCAGGATACGCCAGGCATTTTTTGAATTTAAAAGCGCCACGTTGTAATCTTCCGACAGCGCCTCGACCACCTTCATACAGTCATCAAACACACCCGGAATTTCAAAAACCCTCGCACCGCTGCCTAATGGTTGGGACAGCTGCTGGGGGGTTACCTTTTTGTGGGGCAACAGCACTGCGGATTTAATATGCGGTGCCAGATAAGAAGCATATAGGGCGGCGGAAGCTGAAGTGTCACCGGTTGAAGCACAGATGGTCAGTACATCAGATACCTTCCCCTTTTTAACCATAGCGTTAATATAACTCAAAGCGCTGGCCATGCCCCGATCTTTAAAAGAGGCACTGGGGTTTTGACCATCATTTTTAAAATAAAACTGCAGGCCGACCTTTTCCTGCAGAAAAGAATTGGCTTCGACCACAGGGGTATGACCCTCACCCAAGTATACAACCGCATCCAGCGGAATCACAGGGCCGATAAACTCATGATACCGATAAATGCCTTTTAGGGCCGGAATGTTCAACAGCTTACGATAGTCAAATATACGCCGCCACACTGTGCCCGCAATCTTGGTTAATCGCTCAAAATTCAGATCATGGATTAACAGGACCTGTCCGCAATCCGAGCATACATATATAAGCTCTTCAATGCCGAATTCACGGCCACAGCCCAGGCAGCGGTAAATCAGCCGGCCCGTATGCTGCGGAAGGATTTCGGAACGAATGTCACTGGGTAAATCATCGAGTTTCACGGTTTTATTATATCCATTCCCCTCATATAGGATTGAAGCACATCGGGTATGCGAACGGAGCCATCGGCCTGCTGTAAATTTTCAAGAATCGCCGCCACGCACCGCCCGACAGCAAGCCCCGAACCGTTTAGCGTATGGACGAGTTCGGTGCCTTTTTTGCCTTTTCTCTTGAAGCGGATATTAGCGCGACGGGCTTGAAAATTTTCGAAATTACTGCAGGAGGAAATTTCCCGGTACAGTCCTTGAGCAGGCATCCAGACCTCGAGATCGAATGTTTTTGCGGCCGAAAACCCCAGATCACCCGTACACAGCTCGATCACCTGATAGGGGAGTTTAAGTTCCGCTAAGATAGATTCAGCATCCTGCAGCAAGGTTTCAAGCTCGTGATAGGAAGATTCCGGTGTGGTGAATTTTACCAGTTCGACTTTGTTGAACTGGTGCTGGCGGATGAGCCCCCGGGTATCTTTTCCGTATGAGCCGGCCTCCGATCGGAAACAGGGTGTATAGGCCGTATAGTAGATCGGCAGCTGCTCTTCATTCAGGATCTCATCCTGATGAATGTTGGTAACCGGCACTTCTGCCGTAGGAATAAGATAGTAATCCCAGTCCGCAAGTTTAAATAGATCCTCCTCAAATTTTGGCAGTTGACCGGTATGGGTCATGGACCGTCGATTCACCATAAAGGGCGGCAAAGTTTCTGTATATCCGTGGGAATGGGTATGCATATCGAGCATGAAATTAATCAGCGCTCTTTCCAATCCGGCACCGGCCCCGAAATAAAGCGGAAATCGTGCCCCTGCAATTTTGGCGGCGCGTTCAAAATCGAGAATACCAAGATGGGAGCCGAGCTCCCAGTGCGGCTTGGGGTCGAAAGTAAACTTCGGTGGTTCTCCCACCGTTTTGATGACCGGATTTTCCGATTCATCTTGGCCGACCGGCACCGAAGAATGGGGAATATTCGGCAATCCTAAAAGAATGCTGTCGAGCTTTTCTTGAATTCCGCCTAAAGTTTTTTCCATCTCTTTAATCTTTGATGAAACATCGCGCATCTGGATCACAACGGCCTCGGCATCCTCCCCGGCCTTTTTCATTTCGGCAATCTGGTCGGAAACAACGTTACGCCGGTGTCTCAGGGCTTCAAGCTCCTGTAAAATCGCTCTACGTTCATCGTCACCGGTTTTAAACGTATCAAGATCTGATGCTTGACCCCGTGCTTCCAAAGCATTTTGAACGGTGTCTAAATTTTGTCTGACGAACTTGATTTCCAGCATTTTTTCCCTTATAATAGAGGGTTGCGAACCGTAATGAAATTTTCGCCACCGGGGTAGAGGGACGAGCGAAATACTGGCGCAATTAGCATGCTACGGCTGTATAAGTCAATGATTATTGACGATTAACTTCGCCGACACAATCCTTATCTTAAAAAATAACCATCGATTAACGGAGAAATCATATGGAGGAAATTCAGGTCAAAAAAAGTCAACTTCGTGAAGAAATCACCAAAAAAATTACCGCGCTCCCCGCCAAAGAAATCGCTGAAAAAACGAGCGCCATAGAAAGCAGACTTTTTGATTTTGCGAACTTTCTGGAATCAGCAATTGCGCTCATGTATGTTCATAACAACGGTGAAGTCCAAACCGGTAATATCCTCAGGCGAACATATGATTACGGCAAGATTGTCGTTTTGCCGGCCTTTAATAATGAAAATTTTGGCATGACCCTGCTGAAAGTGGACAACCTTGACAAAGACCTGCAGGAAGGGCCACGCGGTATTCTGGAGCCGGATGAGACCCGATGCAAGGTCGTCCCGATTGAGCGCATCGACATTGCCATCATTCCAGCAATCGCCCTGGATGAGAAAGGCGGACGGGTCGGTTCCGGAAAAGGATACTACGATCGACTCATTCCCAGACTGGCGATCACCACCCGCAAGGTTGCCCTTGCCCTTGAACAACAGATTGTCCCCCAAGTTCCCATCGAATCTCACGACAAGCATGTCGATATTATTATCACAGAAGACCGCGTGATATATAAAATCTGAGACGGGAAAACTGTAAAGAGCGATGCGTTGTCGACAACCCGCTTTTTAGGGGTCGCGATCAGGCCCTATTGAATACCGCTTTTATTGCCCGCCGATTTTGGGATTCAAAGCCCATTCAAGCTTCTGCAAATTGTCGACTTCGCCAACAGCGATAACCGTGTCGTTGGGGGCGATGACCGCCTCAAAAGAGGGGTTAAACAGCATGTTGCCATCCGCCTTTTTAATGGCGATGATAATGAGATTGTAGTTTTGCCGGATCCCGGAGTCCTTCAGCTGTACATTTACCAACTCAGATGCATTACTCACCGGAATTTCTTCCATCTGGATATCTTTGCGCTTGTGAGCAAAAGCCAGGTCCAGAAATGACGTCACCGTTGGGCGAATAATTCGATGGGCCATGCTCACCGCTCCCATTTCATAGGGAGATTCCACATAGTTCGCACCGGCGGCGCGCAACTTGATTTTTGCCGTTTCCTGACTTGCCCGGGCCATAATTAAAAGTTCAGGTACCAGTTGTCTGGCAGTTAATACCAAAAAGACATTGTCGGTATCCGTGGCCAGGGCGGCAATCACCGCCTTTGCACGCTCGATGCCGGCTTTAATCAGACTGTTTTCATCTGTGGCCTCACCGACAATATAGAGTACGCCATCCTCATCCATCACCGGGATCTGTCCTGAGTCTTTTTCGATAACGGCGACATCGATGTTCGCTCTTTTAAGGTGCCGGCAAAGCACCCTGCCGATGCGTCCATATCCGCAAACGATATAATGATTTTTTAAGCGGTCTATCTTTTTATTCAATCTGCGCCTCCCCATAATGATTCGGATGCGACCTTCGACCATAAACTGCACGACGGCCGCCGCAACGTAAAGGGTAAATCCAACACCGGAAAAAACAAGAACCATTGTAAATATCCGGCCTCCCTCACCAACCTGATTTACCTCCTTAAAGCCGACAGTGGAGATGGTGATCACCGTCATGTAAAGGGCATCGACAAACAGCCAGCCTTCAATCATCATATATCCGATGGTGCCTGCAGCAATGATCAGGATCAATATCGAAAGAGAGAAAATCAGATGTCGGGTGCCTACCATTTCATATCCTAAAAATGTCGTATCGTATTCGGCCTGATGTTTTGATTATTGTAATATTTTCTAAAAGGATCAAGGCCTTTTTTCTAAAGGCCGAAAATTGGTACCCCAGTCAAAACGAACATGATTCCGGCTATCAGGAGAAAAATCATCATGGCCGCCGCTTGTTAATCTTGACCTGACTCGGCTGACTTGGTAGAAAAACGAATATGAAGAAGGAATCTATCAAATACGAACGCCAGCGAGAGGAAATGGTTCAGCAGCAAATCGCTGCACGCGGAATAACAGACGCTAACGTTCTGGCAACCTTTCGCAAAGTCCCGCGGCATTTATTTGTAAGCGAAGCGCTTAGAGATCAGGCCTATGGAGATTACCCGCTTCCCATCGGTGAACAGCAAACCATCTCACAGCCTTACATTGTTGCTGAAATGACCCAGGCTTTAGAACTTAACAACGATGACCGGGTTCTTGAAATTGGAACCGGCTCCGGATACCAGGCAGCCATTTTGGCGGAAATAGTGTACAGGGTGTACACCGTAGAAAGAATCCGCACGCTTTATGTTCAGGCCCGCAACCTCCTTGATAAGCTGCACTATCATAGCATTGTCATGCGATGCAGCGACGGCACTTCGGGCTGGCGCGATGAAGGCCCCTTTGATGCCATCATTGTAACGGCGGGTGCTCCGGATGTTCCGGAAAAATTATTGGACCAGCTTGTTGAGGGGGGGCGCATGGTGGTGCCGGTCGGCAATCAGCATTCCCAGGAGCTCATCAAGTTGACCAAAGATAAAAGCGGCATCCACAAATCCAATTTGGGGGGCTGCCGTTTTGTCAAGCTGATCGGCGCCCACGGCTGGAAAGAAAGCAATTAAAAGCCCCTAACTTGAATCTTAATCCGGCTTGAATTTATGGAGGACAAAAAAAACAATTGACTTGGAAAGAAGCGTTTTTTGCCAGCCCGGGTCCGGCCTCTCTTAAAAAAGCCAGTGTATTGTCGCTAAAAGGCCTGTGTATGGGGTCAGCGGATGTAATACCCGGGGTTTCCGGCGGAACCATTGCTCTGATTACCGGAATCTATGAGGAACTGCTTCTGGCTCTTAAATCGATAGACGCCACCTGGGTCAAAAAAATACTGAATTTCGACCTGAGAGGTGCCCTGGCACACGTGCATGTTCGTTTTTTGCTTTCGCTGTTTGTGGGCATCGGCATTGCCATCATCAGCCTTGCACAGTTGATGAACTACCTGCTGCATCATTATCCCGTTTTCACCTGGAGTTTTTTCTTTGGTCTCATTGCGGCATCAATCTTGGTGGTAAGCAGACAGATGGGAAACTGGACCGGCCGTGCGGGCATCAGCTTTGTTGCCGGCACCGTTGTCGCTGCTTTCATTGTGAATCTGATACCGGTAGCAACGCCCGATGCACTCTGGTTTATTTTTCTGTGCGGCGTCATCGCCATCTGCGCCATGATCCTGCCGGGAATAAGTGGCGCGTTCATATTGCTCATTCTGGGCAAATATGAGTTTATTACCGCCACATTAAAAAACCCCTTTCTACCCCAGCACCTGGTGATCATCATCGTATTTTGTTTGGGATGTCTGATCGGGTTGCTCAGTTTTTCCAGACTGCTGAACTATCTGTTAAAAAATTTCCACCAGCTCACAATGGCGTTTTTAACCGGTCTGATGGTTGGCTCCATGCCAAAAATCTGGCCGTGGAAGGAAATACTCGAAACTAAAATGAATCGTGGAAAAGCCCATGTGATTTGGGGTTCCAACATTATGCCGGAAACGATAAATACCGAAGTGCTGATCGCGCTTGGTCTCGTAATCATCGGGTTTATAATCGTGTTAATAATAGAAAGATTGGCCAGAGGAAAAAAAGTGAACTAAAGTTGGAAGTGATCTAAAGTGCCTAAAGTTAAGGAATTCTATCATCTTAATATAAAAAAGATGGAGCGCAGCGACACCATAACTTTAGGCACTTTAGATCATTTTAGGCATTTTAGGCACTCTTTTTTGTATTTTATCTTCTATTTGCTTGAAAGCTCTTTCTCTAGAAATTGTACAAATGCCTGGTTCAATGGAGAGGGGCTGCGATATCTGTGCCAGGTAAGATAAAAATTACGTTTTAGATTCTAACCATCTACTTCAAGGGCAATTAATTTCTGCGCCTGAAGATCTTCGGATACCGCCAGCGTGGGTTGAGACAGGCGCACGACTTTCCCGGCCCCGGAAAAGCTCTTAAGCTCGATTACTTTGCAAAATATATTTAGCTGCCAGAGATCCATCGGGTTGTCCGATTGAGCGCTAAGCGCTCAATCCAAGTTATTCGTTATTTGTTATTGGTTATTTGTTTAAGAGGATTAAATTCCGTTTTGATTTATCATCAATTATCCGATTCTAATAACGAATAACTATTAACAATTAACACCTCGATTGCGTTTTAAAGCAATCGAGGCTCTGCTTAATTTTTCCCGGATTGCCCAGGTCCAGGCGTAATACCAAATTTCTCCATCAGCTTCTTTTGCACCAATGGCGGAACCATTCCTTCGATATTTCCACCGAACTGAACGGCTTCTTTGATAATCGAAGAACTGGTGAATATCCACCGCAATCCGGTCATCAGAAACACAGTTTGGACCTCGCGATTCAGTCGCCGATTCATCAATGCCATCTGGAATTCATACTCAAAATCAGACATGGCGCGTAGCCCCCGAAGAATGGCCTGGGCTTTTCGACTGGCCGCATAGTCCACCAGCAGGCCGTCAAAGCTGTCGATTTCAATATTTTTCATCTTCTTCATACTGTCTTTAAGCATTTCCACGCGTTCTTCGAGGGTAAAAAGATAATCTTTGCTAGGATTATAAAGAATCGAAACAATGAGTTTATCAAACAACTTTAATCCTCTTTCAACAATATCAATATGGCCGTTGGTAACCGGATCAAATGAACCGGGATAAATGGCAACTTTTGGCATTTTTTACCAATCCTTTTTGAGGGTTCTCATTATTATATTGCAATCAAACCAGAAATTCATAGCATATAAATTAAAAACGAGACAAGCGTTTTTCCATATCGCCTCTGGTCGGAAATTTTAAATCTTTGATCTTTCTCTGAAATCGGTTCCTGAGGTGAATGTTCGATCGCAACACACGCACCATTTTCAATGCACTGGCTTTTGTCAAGATTTGATAATGTCGGCTGAATTGCATTCTTATTGTAAGGTGGGTCTATAAAAACGAGATTAAATGCTTGTGGGAATGAGGAGATAATATTTAAATTCTTTAATATGTTCCACTTAATAATTTTAGCTCTGCTTTCAAGCGAACACACTTTGATGTTTTTCTCTAATGCCGTCAAAGCTGTTTTATCATTGTCTGCAAATAAAACAGATTCGGCTCCCCGGCTTAATGCTTCGATACCCATGGCCCCAGTGCCGGCAAATAAATCCAAAACCAATGCATCTCGAACTCTATCACGGAGAATATTAAAAATGGATTCCCGCACCCGATCAGCAGTCGGCCGGGTTTGCATGCCGGGTACGGTAACAAGTTTTCTGCCCTTTAACTCCCCACCGATAATCCGCAAGGTCATTTGTCACCTTACTTTTTATATTATTATGGATTGTAAAAAATAATCTATTTGGGAAGTGCAAACTGTAGGTAATTTATAGATGTTCGGTGACAGCAGCTGAAAGTTCAAGGCTGAAAGCAAAAATGACTATGGTTTCAGGTGTCGGATAACAGATGACAGAAGTCAGATGACAGAAAACAGAAACAGTCTGCCCTTTGTCTTCTGTCATCTGTTTTCTGTGCTCTGTCCTCTGTATCTTCCTGACACCTTTATCTTTGAAAAAGAAGATTGATAAAATCAATCCGTGTTTGTAAATTACTTGTGGGATACAACGCTAGTTGAGGCTCTTGATCTTTTTGTGAAGATAACTCCTCCCCACCTTAATCGACTTGGCGGTTTTGGTAATATTGTTCTCGTTTTGCAATAGTTTTCTTTTAATAAATTCTTTTTCAAACGCTCTGCGGGCTTCGTTGAAATTGCCGATCTTCATAAATTGGGAGCCTGTCGAATACGTCTCATCGCGGTAAGCACCCGGTTGATATGAATCCGGGATATCGGCCGCATCAATAACAACCTTATCGACCATGATCGCCAACCGTTCTACAAGATTTCTGAGCTCCCTGACATTGCCGGGCCAAGCATAACGGCTCAACATGCTGATCGCAGCCGGACTCATTGTTTTGCGCTTGCTTCGATTCTGAACGGCAAACTCCTCTAAAAATACTTCGACCAGAATGGGAAGATCTTCAATTCGTTCTCTTAATGGCGCAACTTCAATTGGAATCACATTTAAACGATAATACAGATCTTCTCTGAACGCTCTCCTTTCGATTTCTTTTTCGAGATTTTTATTTGTGGTAGCGATTACTCTTACATTGACATGGGTCGGTCGGCTTCCGCCAACCCTTTGAATCTTTTGTTCCTGGAGCACCCGTAGTATTTTTGCCTGTGAGCTTAAGCTCATATCGCCGATTTCATCCAGAAATATCGTCCCGTTGTCGGCCAATTCAAATTTGCCAGCTTTTTGGGTAGTGGCACCGGGAAAAGAGCCCTTTTCATGTCCGAACATTTCGCTCTCGATGTGTTCGTCCGGTATTGCAGCACAGCTGACATCAATAAGCGGTTGATCCGCCCGGGGACTAAGCTGGTGGATCGTATGCGCCACTAGTTCCTTGCCGGTACCGTTTTCTCCGCTAATGAGTATCCAGGTATCCGACGGAGCCGCAATTTCAATATTCTTTCTGAGTTCCTTGGTCCTTTCAGAATTTCCGTCGATGGAATTTTTTTCTAGAGTTTTGGTACGAAGATATTTGTTTTCTTCTTCAAGACGTCTGAAATTCAACGCATTGTTAATGGCTAAAATAATCTTATCAATGGAAAGCGGCTTTTCGACCAAATCAAAAGCACCCAGCTTGGTGGCCTTAACCGCCGTTTCGATTGTTCCGTGGCCGGTGATAATGATGACCTGAATATGGGGGTTGTATTTTTTGATCTCCTTAAGGGTTTCAATCCCATCCAGTCCCGGCATCCAGATGTCAAGTAAAACTAGATCCGGTGAATCCGAATCAATGACTTTTAACGCTTCATGCCCATTGACGGCAGTTGAAACCTTATAGCCCTCATCAGAAAGCAGTCCGCTTAAAGACTGAACTATCGACGGCTCATCATCAACAATTAAAACAGATGGAAACATAAGTGGTTCCTTTTAATACCTGCTCTAGTGTATCATCAAGAATCATTTATTAATATACGGAGTGCTTACCTTGAATGTCCGTTGTTAGTTGTGTGTCGTCCGTTGGATAGTCGCCCTTATAGATTGTGGATATATTCAATATACTTCAAGGTTTTTAGACGAATTTATATTTAAATTTAATTAGATCCCAGAACCAATTCACAACAGACAACGGACAACTTACAACTGACTTAATCTACACCGGCAACTCAATGACAAATTTAGCGCCGCGGGGGGTGTTATCCTGTACATTAATCATTCCGTTGTGATCAGCAATAATGGTGTTTACAATCGTAAGCCCAAGACCCATTCCTGCTTTTTTTGTAGAAAAATTCGGCTGAAACAACCGGGTCTTATCTTCATTGGAAATACCCGGGCCGTCATCGGCAATCTCCATACGAACTTTTTTTAAAATAGGATCATGGGCCACATCGATCGTTATGTTACCGGTACCTTTAATGGCACCAATGGCATTGTCAATCAGGTTTATCAGTGCCTGCTTCATCTGCTGTCGATCAAGGTTAAGGATCGGGATATCGCTGGTATTGTTAATTTTAAAATTGATGCCTGCGTGGCCTTCGCGATAGAGCGCTAGTGTTTCTTCAATGACCGGTATCAAATGACAGGGTACCGGATTTGCGCTTGGAAACCGGGCAAAGGAAGAAAATTCATTCACCAGATTGCGAATCAGTTCCACCTGACTGATAATGGTCTCGGTGCACTCTTCAAAAATCGTATCATCCACGAACTGAGCGTATTTTCTTTTCAACCGCTGGGCGGAAAGGGCTATGGGGGTTAGCGGATTTTTAACCTCATGGGCGATGCGACGGGCGACTTCACGCCAGGCGGCCATACGCTGTCCTTTTTCCAGTTCGGATAGATCATCAAACACCATAAGCGTTCCCATGTGTTGTCCGGCGTCGTCTTTGAGTGCATTTACGGAAATCAGAAAACTTCGCGGCCTTCCTTCGATGGTGAGCTTTAGGGGTAATTCAATGGTGTCTCCACGCGATACAGACAGGCTATCCATAATGTCATTCGCCAGCCCCAAAAACTGGCCGGTTAACAGTTGCTTAAAGCTTTTGTTCAATATTTGCTCGGATTTTAGATTGAGCATCTTTTCAGCCGATTTGTTCATGGTCGAAATGATGCCATTTGCATTCAAAGTAACGACACCGGCAGAAACACTTTTTAGCACGATTTCCATGAACTGCCGCTTTTCTTCGATTTCAATATTCTGATTGCGGAGCATGCGGGCGGAAAGCTCCAGTTGTTCACGGCTGGTGCGAAGGTCCTTTGTCATCTGGTTAAAGGATTTAACCAGGCTCCCAAATTCATCATCGCCCATTGGATTGATAGTATAGCTGAGATCACCATCGGCCACCCGGCGGGTTCCTTCGACCAGCTCCTTAATCGGAAGGCTGATCGATCTGGCCATAAAAAACCCAAACCACACAGCGCAAAACAAAACCAGCAGGGCAACAATAGAGAGCGATATATAATACGTAATCTGAATCGGTTTTTTGAGCAGCTTAATTTGCTGGTATTCGGCATAGCCTCTTCGAATAAATTGCAAGTTTTCTGAAAGATCCGGTGCAATCAGAATCGTGGCAACGACAAAGCCCATGGCCTCCCCGGGTTGGACCGCAAACGGAACAGCCCCGATGGTTTTGACAAATTCGCCCGACGGAATCGTCTGCGAAATGGATCGGACCCCGTCCGATGGAAATTCTTTCTGAAAAGCCTCTGCGGAAATAATCCCAAAATATTCGTTTTCCAGTTCGGGAGCCAAAGCAAAGGTCAGGCGCTCGGCAGTCGGGGCATACACCTCCACCGCATCCAGATTAAATTCCCTTTGCACAATTCGAATATAATGCGACAGGGCTTCCCGGTTTTTGGGGTCCAGTAGATTCTTTGCCTTTAGCTGGTATGATATCCTTTCCAGGAAAAAACGGTTGTGCTCCTCTGCACGGGTATATAACTGCCCGCCGACCCGCAACGAATTTTCGAGTGCTTGTTCGACCGGCACATTAAACCAGAATTCAATACTGGAGGTAATAAAATTAATTGAAAAGAAAAATAAGACGATGGTCGGCAAAAGTGTGAGCGATACAAAGGCAATGACAAGCTTGGTCCTGATTTTTGAGCCCAGCACATTTCGTCTGCGATCATAGATGAGTTTTACCAGGTTTCGAAAAACAAGGTAGATCATTAAAACGAGCAACAGCAGATTGACGTTGATCAAAATAAACATCAAAACGGTGTTGGAAACGGCAATATCAGCTCCGAAATTGATGATCCGGCTCTCAACAAAGGTCATAAGGGCAACAACCACCAGAATTACAAAAATGAGAATGAATTCGCGTTTGCGCCTTTTTCTCTCTTTTTCCGAGAGCCAAGATTTTTGTTTAAGTCTGGATCGTATCATGACATCCGTGGTGGGCTGATAACCGACAGGCCGTTATCAATATATGAAATCGATGGCATACCAATCAGTTTCAAAGTCCCATAGAGATACAAAAAACAGGATGTAGTGCAGATATAAAGGGAGGGTTTTTTTGCTAACTTCGGCCTTAATTCTGAGTTGGTATTGCACGTCTTTTTCCAGCCTGTTTAACGGAATTATTTTTAAACTATTGACTTCTGTCATCCATTTTTTGGCTTCTGCAAATGATTTGGTGACTTCGGGATTGTCCTCTTTCCAGGAGCGTTCAACCGTGAACTCCTTTTTGAGATTATCGTATTTAATGGTGTGGGCAACCTCTATATCGGCGACATCTTTGTCAAACCAAAAATTTCGAACTCGATTCAATTTGGCAAAATATAAAAATGTAGCAGGCACGCCACTTAAAATGGCCTTTTGCATTTCTTCCCTGAAGGCCCCTTCAAGATTTAAATACAGCAGCAGGTCATCACGGGTGTTGGAGACGGTGATATTGGTCAGGGTGGCATCCTGTGCTGAACCCGCATTCGCAATAACTAAAAGCATGAACAGAAAGGCGACGGTTTTTGCCCGTTTTATTAGCGAAATCATGTTATAAAGTAACCGATAACTTGGACTCAGCCTGTTGTCTTTTTAGCCGTTAATATAACGTCGCGGAAAAAGAAAAAACACTGTCGAAATGCGATCCGGCATTTCAATCGGTTCATCGTGGTCGATCCGTATGCAACCTTTCAGTTTATTAAATAGCCGAAACCTTTATAAATGGCAAGTAATTTTGGTCCCTTTCGGGGGGATTTGTCTTTGTCTGCCAGGGTTTGAATCCACCTGGGATCTTTTTGAGTAAAGAATTTTCCCCAAAACCCCTCTTTTAACCTGTGACCGGCTTGCCTCAGATTGGATTCAAAGATCTGTGAACCGCATTAACTTGCAGTAAATTTTGTTTTCCTAACAATATCAATTCGTTATAGAAGATCGTGACGCCGATCAATGGAGCTCCCTGCAGTCCGCCGGCGGACAGGGTATTCAGGCGAAGGCGAATAAAAAGATTGTCGCCAAAACATGGATTTGTTATAGTTCTTAGCAGTCCACACCGAATTTTTTGGCTAAACGGACCAACGCGCTAACGTGTTAATCGAATGCAAAGGAGAAAGCCTTGCTCGCCAAAGTCCTCAGCAGTGCCGTCCTGGGAATCGATGCCTATCAGGTTGAAGTGGAGGTGGACATCACCTCCGGGCTGCCCACGTTCACCATTGTCGGGCTTCCGGAAACCGCGGTTAAAGAAAGCAAAGAGCGCGTTAAATCGGCGGTTAATAACTCTGGCTATCGCTTTCCGGACGACAGAATCACAGTTAATCTGGCTCCGGCAGATATAAAAAAAGAAGGAACCGGATTTGACCTGCCCATCGCCCTGGGTATTCTCGCGGCCACTGGAATTATCCCTAAGGACGCTCTTTCCGAATATTTAATACTGGGGGAACTTTCGCTGGACGGCCGCATCAAAGCCGTCAAAGGATCGCTACCCATGGCTCTGGCTGCAAAAGAAGCCGGTTATCCGGCGATAATCGTGCCGTTTGATAATAGACGCGAAGCATCGGTGGTCCGGGATATCGCTGTTTTACCAGCGAAAACGCTCTCCCAGATCGTGGGGTTTTTAAGGGGCTTTTCACGCATAGAGCCGGAACATACCGATATCTCTGAATTATTTTCAACAGACGGTCATTATGAAATCGATTATGCCGAGGTTATGGGACAGGAACATGCCAAACGCGCTCTGGAAATCGCGGCTGCCGGTGGTCATAACCTGGTCATGATCGGTCCTCCCGGTTCCGGAAAAACCATGCTGGCCAAACGTCTGCCGACCATCCTGCCGCCCATCAGCTTTGAAGAAGCCATGCAGACCACCAAGATATTCAGCGTCATCGGACTGCTGTCCGGTGGTCAGGCACTGGTCACTTCAAGGCCGTTTCGCTCGCCCCATCACACCATATCCGATGCCGGTTTAATCGGCGGCGGCCATATCCCCAGACCCGGCGAAGTGAGCCTGGCCCATAATGGTGTGCTGTTTTTAGATGAGTTGCCCGAATTTAAAAAACACGTACTGGAGTGTTTGCGGCAGCCCATAGAGGATTTAAAGGTGACCATTTCCCGGGCCAGGTCCACCCTGACATATCCTTCCAATTTTATGCTGGTGGCCGCCATGAACCCCTGTCCGTGCGGTTATTTTTCAGACGCCAAGCACGAATGCCGCTGCACCCATCAGCAGATCCGTCGCTACCGCTCCAAGATTTCCGGACCGCTGCTGGATCGCATCGATATGCATGTGGATGTGCCGGCCGTGCCCTATAAAGACCTGATGCAGGACCACGTTGCGGAAAGTTCCGAAATCATTCGCAAACGAGTGGCCGATGCTCGCGAAATCCAGTCCCAAAGATTATCCCGCACCAAAATTTTCTGCAACGCCCGCATGAGCAGCCGCCACATCAAAAAACACTGTAAAGTCGACGACGCCTCCTGCCGCCTGCTGGAATCCGCTATCGACAAGTTGGGGTTGTCCGCCAGAGCCTACAATCGCATCTTAAAAATCGCCCGCACGATTGCCGATTTAGAGCAATCAACGGATATCAACGCCGACTACATCTCCGAAGCCATCCAGTACCGCAACCTTGATCGAGGCAGTCAGTTTAAATAGTGTATAATTAAATTGACATTAATAATAATACATATTATTATTCGATAACAAACACACTAGGAGAACACAATGGAAACCGTCCGTATCAATGTCAGCATCCCCAAAGATGTTTTTGGGGAGATGTCTCACGAGGTGGAATCTCGAAAAAGGAGCCAGTTTATCACCGAGGCGATAAAACGTTTGATCAAAGAAAAAAGAGCTCGAAAGCTTATTGCCGAGTACCGGGAAGCGGCCGAAGAGATTCGAAGAGTTAACCAGGAGCTTGAGGGTGCTGTAAATGACGGTCTCGATTAAACGCGGAGATGTCTTTTGGGTCAACTTTGACCCGACGGTCGGCGCGGAAGCCCAAAAGACCCGCCCGGCTCTCGTGGTTTCCAACGATATCAATAACACCCATTCTCCTATTGTTTCTATTGCGCCGATCACTTCAAATGTAACTAAAATTTATTCTTTCGAAGTTGAGGTCCCGGCCCGTACCGGTGGTCTGAAGACCCGTTCAAAAGTTATGGTCAATCAAACCAGAGCCGTAGATAAGCTCCGCCTTATCAAACGGCTTGGACACCTTCCTGCTGAACTCATGGAGCAAACAGACCGAGCATTGAAGCTGCATTATGATCTGGATTAATTAACTTAAGGACGCCAATGCTTCTTTTGTCTGCTTCAGTAGCGCATCTGCCCGCATTTTTCAAATAGTTAAATCGCTTCTGAGATACATTGCCGGGCTTGATCATTCCAGCCCTCAGCTTTGTGCAAATTCACCATACGCCGGGCCTTTGAGTTCATTGATGATCGAAGGGATGCGGTGCCCGTCAAATGTCCATATGTCACGGATGCCCCCTTTGTCCCCTTTTTGCTTCCTTTAAAAAGTGGTGAGGCCATTGCCAAAGAAAATGGATTTGTACTAATGGATTAATAGAAACTTATAATTTTATGGGCGTCCCCCTACTCCGGTACAGTTTGCCGAGTACAGCTGGCTGCTGACCATCCCCGGATTCGGGCCATATATCTCTGCCCGGGTTTTAGCCTCCATTGCCAACCCTTGGCGCTTTGACAACAGTAGCCAAGTTTTAAAGTTGGCCGGCTATGATCTTAGTGCGGAGCGCAGCGGCAAAAGAAGTGACGATGCGGTTCCGGTCATATCCAAGAGAGGAAACAGTGAACTGCGCTATGCGCTTTATCAAGCCGCTCATGTTGCATCGACCCGTAACCGAGACTTCATCCGCTACTTTACCCGAATGCTTCGTGGCCGGGAACGTGAACGTGGAATCAAAACCAAAATGAAAGTAAAGCTGGCTGCGAAGATGTTGAAAATAGCCTGGACTTTAATGAGAAAACAAGAGGTGTTTGATCCTGATCACCTGATTATAGAGTAAACAGGTTCTCATCTTCGGCGAGAGAGCTCGATCAAAGACGTAGGGGCTTTAGACCTCTGAAGGGACAATACCGGGCCTCGCACTGAACTGAAAAATCTTGATTAAGGATGATTGGCCGGCCACAGCAGATGGCATGCCGGATAAACGTAACGATCAGATGCAAGGTTCTTATACCCTGAGCTTGTCGAAGGGGTTGAGTGAGGGATTCGCCGAAATATTACAAAAAAAATATAAGGAGAAGTGCGTCCTTAAAATGCCCAAAACGCTATGTTATTGAAATTAAATAAAATATAAAATTTATCAATTTTCTCTTGACAGGGGGACTATAGGATGTCCCGTTAATCCCATTGAACGCATCGGTTAGCGAAACAGATTGGAGTATTGTCGCGATAATAAATCGAAAAACGGTGCTTTGTGAGATAATTTCATAAACAATTGAAAAATGGGAGCAAAAGATGCCTTGGTTAAACCTGTTATTCAAAGACAGCATGGACCGGCCCCTGGCCAATAAGCCGTTTAGATTGGTTTTCGAAGGGCGGGAACCGGTGGATGGCCTCATCGATGAAAAAGGGCGACTCCTTTGGGATGTGCCGGCAGGCGTGGAGAAGGCCACCCTGTTTTTTCTCCATCGGCGTTTCGATCTGGAATTGGATGCTTTGCCGGATGTAAATGAAGTGGCCGGCGTCCAGGAGCGGTTAAACCTTTTGAATTACTTTGCGGGACGCGTTGATGGTGATTTGGGTCCCCGCACGCGAAACGCGCTGAAGTCCTTTCAGGAAAAACACAAGCTGGACGAAACCGGCGAATTGGATGAAGCCACATTGCGTTCTTTAAAAGAAGCTTTTGGCGGCTAATTTTTTAGCGAGGTACCGAAATGCTTGCAAACGACCAATTGTTTGAAACAAAAGAATCGTTTTCTTTTCGAGTGAAGTTGTGTGACAGCCCCGATTCCGCTCCACTTACAATTGTGGTCTACGACTGGTTCACGCGGGAGGGCACCCCGCCACGCGCCGGAAATAAAGCGGAAGTTTTGGTAGATGGCGCCCAAACATGGGCCTATGTGTATAAAGACATACACGCGGCGAAAAGGGATATCCGAATTGCCACCTGGCTGTGTCGACCGGACATTGAGTTGGTGCGGCCGAAGGGTCACGGAGTTACTGAACCGGCAGAACGGGAGCATTACCGGTTTGGACAGCTTTTGGATGCCAAGGCCAATCAGGGGGTGACGGCCCGGGTGCTCATCTGGGGGATGACCTATACACCGGTCCTCAACAAGTGGTTGCGCAGGTGGCACTGGACGCCCGATGACCGGATCGAGATAATGGAACAGGACCACCCGCTGCTGATCGGGTCTTACCACCAGAAGACCATGACCATCGATGGACGGATCGGCTACTGCGGGGGCATGAACATCAAAGAAAACGATTGGGATACAAACGACCACCCGGTCTTCGACCCCCGTCGCAACCCCCACCGCACGAAAAAAGCGTTTCGGCGTTTAGTACGTGACAAAAAGAAACACACGAAGTTTCTGCCTCGCCACGATCTCACGATTCGCTTTGAAGGGCCGGTGGTCCGTGATCTGTCTTTGAATTTCACCGAGCGCTGGAACCAGTGTGTATGCTCACAGCGCACGACGATACGCGGCCGAATTTGGATTTGGATACGCAAACTGCGCGGCCACCAGCCAACGAAGAGGTTGCTTCCAGATCCGGAGCCGCAAATCCCTGCTGATCCAGCCGGTGAACAACTGGCCCAGATCGCCCGCACCACCCCCTGCGGGGAGGAAGGTATTTTAGATTTGTACATGCGGGCCATCGGCAATGCCCGACGGTACATCTACATTGAAAACCAGTATCTTCGCAGTACGACCTTAGCCAAAGAGCTGAAAAAGGCCTGCATAAAAAACCCGGAATTGCGCCTCATTGCGGTTGTTTGGCCCATCAAGGACGGTAAAAAGAGTTTTTTCGATCCCAGTTCCTACTGGACGGCCAGGACCCAGGACATCATTCGCGAGGGACGCCCGGACTTCGAGTTAACCCGCCTGTCGTCCGTCGACCGGTGTGCTCGTGGTAGCGTCCAATACGTCACGGTGGACATGCATGCCAAGGTGCTTATTGTGGACGACGAGTGGTTGACCGTGGGCTCCGCCAACATCAACAAGCGCGGCTTCAGATACGAAGCGGAGATCAACGCCGCCATCCTGGATAAGAAAACGGCCAGGGATTTGCGGATCCGGCTGATGGCTGAGCACCTAAAGATCCCCGCCCATGAAGCCGAATCAAAACTGGGTGACATCGACGCTGCTTTTCAACTCTGGGAGAATCACTGCACTGCCAATGAGAAAGCCCGGAAAAACGGGCAGGTAGCGGCCAGCAACGTCCATCATTTCGACCAAAAGGCGTTCAAATTCTGGCGCTATCTGGTGCACGAAGGTGTTTTTTAAGCGCTCGCCCGGCTTGTCATCTATTCATGCAAAAAAGGGGACGAAAAGACATCCGCCAGATTTATATGGAGAGAGACGGTCATGAAAAAATGCATTTCTTAACTGCTATGAAAAACACAAATAATAAATAGAATTAGGAGCAACATTCATTAACAGAATGAGGCAGGGAAAGTACTCTTGCCGGCTCAGGCCGGAAAACGACAGTTCATGGCCCCAAGAGGACCAGTCTTCACTCTGACGAGCTACGCCTCGGCAGGCGACTCAGGCCGGAAAACGACAAGTCATGCCGGAAGCAGACAAGCCGTGCCATCGGCAGATAAATCAAACCAGAAAATGACAGGAGAAAAGGAGGAACGCAAATACACCTTACAATCGTGGAAGCAGGTAAGGAAAAGGGATCAATCTCAAGTTAGATCCAGTTTGCTGAATCTCTCGTTAAGAAGGCCAATGTATTTCGTCTTCATCGTATCAGATAAAAAACATTTCTGAATAAGATCAATCCATTTGGGCAAGGCATTTATAATTCGACTTTTTGTTTGCTCTATAGATTTTTGGGTTAAAGCCATCTGCTCTTTTGCAAGGTATACAAAAAAGTCATTCTTCTTCAGCTTATTTTTCTTACCGTTGAGTGGAAGTGCGAGTTCCTCCCGGGAATTTAAAACGATCGTTGAGTTTAAAAGATCATACGCCGGGGATAATTCAACTTTCAGATCACGTCGTATGACCGAAAAATTCTTTAAGTGCATATCTTCATTTCCGATCAAGTAATTAAAAAGTGTCAAGTTAAACAGCCTTAAATTCTCGATGGCCGGAAATGTGCAAAACTTTTCGATAAGGGACATGACCTGCTCCATGGACGAATCATATTTGGTTTCTCGATTTTTCCCAGAAAGCTGAGCGAAATCTTCCACCGGTATTTTTTTATTTCTGCCCGCTCGATCAAAGCGCCGTATAAAATAGGTCATTGTGCCATCTTTTGAATACACCAAACCATGGAGGGGGACCTCGATCCCGATTAGTTTGGCTAACCGCATGGTCACATCCTCATTTTCCGGAACTTTCTTATAATTAATCGTTTGCGGTTTAAAAATATAGTGGCCGCCTTTGTCTACAATTTCAAAGATCTCTTTTTTAGCATTCAGGCGGACACTTAATTTGGGTTGGACCCCCTGGATTGACATTTTAGCAGCTCGAGCAATTGCCTCTCTTACCTGGTCCTCAGCAGAAAACGGGAAATCTTTTAAAGATCTCAATCTTGGTGAAAGTTTTTTTAAACCTTTAAGAGAGTACTGACTATCTTGACATTCCTCATATGTAATTGGACACCGGTTCATACCTTTATCTCCTGAACGGTAACTGCACCCACTAAATCATTTCCGACTGCTATGAGCTGACCGAGATAATCTAATTTATCAATTTTGCATTGCTTCAAAAGGCCTTCAAGAAGTAACCCTTCCGGCAACAGACCCTCGAAATACGGAGGAAAACGATCAAAAACAAATTCTTTTTCTTCCACCGCCATGGTTAACGAAACCGGGGGGCCTTTATAGTTTTCCAAATAAGTAAACCTGTATTCTTTCCCGACTTCTATTTCCTCTAAAGTACCGGCGGGCATACCATGCATAGATACTTCAGCTCGTCTCATTTAGCACCTCCATCAGCGGGCTGGTAAAAGTGATCTTGATGTTTAGGGCCGTAAGTACTTTTTGCAAGGTTGAAAACCGAATCGTTTCTTTCCCTTTTTCGATATCATAAATAACGGTCTTGCCGACACCGGCCAGATCAGCCAACTGATTTCGCGACAGACCACTTTTTTTACGATGAAACAGAACGATCTCGTTAAGTTTATAGTCCAAAAATCATACCTCCTATAATTGCCGCTTTAGTGGTAAAATAATGTAATCAAACCTTTGTTTTGCCATTTTTTATTATTTGATGCCTATTTTTACCGTTATAAAGGGAAAAACTGCCTGAACTTTTTATAAAAACAGTTTTTCTGATTTAAAATATATAATTTTTACCGCTATGCCGGCAAAAAGTCAAGATGATTTTTTCCTCAATCGGATGGTTTCTAAAAGCGATCGTTGGGATTGGGGGATTGGGGTCGCCCATTAAAGGGCAGGTTAAGCTAACCAATTGACATTATAAAATAAGCAGTATAAATTCAAGCTAATTTCCAAGCTAATTTCGCTTTTAACCGGTCCGGTTTGGGGCTAAAATCACCCTTGTAAGACAAGGATACTTTAATGGCACGCGCTCAAAGGCATTTTCGTTTTTAATTTTGAGTCGCCGTTATTGGATTCGCAGCCGTTTTGAGCAAATTGTTGAAACCGGAAACAACCTAAATGCAGTGCCTGGAGGTTAGCAGTGGCCATATCTGCTCGCAAAAGAAAGAAAAAAAAGACACACGCCGGAAAATTGCGCATAGCAAATCACTGGAATGCGATCAGTATCATCGCCAGTTCACAAACCAATCCATTGAAAGCTGTGGCCGAGTTTGTGGAAAACAGCATTGATGCCAGGGCCAAGCACGTTGTTATCATAAGAGGGAAGAAGAAGGGCGAATTCTATCTCAAGGTCAGCGACGATGGCGAAGGAATCCCCAGGGATGAACAGGGCTTGCCGGATTTTCGTCACGTTGCCACACACATTTGTGATTCCCTCAAGCGGCGTCTAAAATCTGAAGGAGCGCAAGGAATTCAAGGCGAATTCGGCATTGGGCTCCTCAGTTTTTGGACGGTTGGACAAAACCTTCATATCACGAGTTGCGGGGCTGATGGAAACACCTACGAGATGACCATGGCCAAGGGCTCACAGAAATTCACGGTTTTAAAGAAACGTGTATTGATTCCCTTTGAAGGAACAGAGCTGATGATCTATCCCGTATTGCCGGGGTTGAGATCACTGACGGGTGAAAAGATCCAGCGTTATCTCGCATCCGAACTCCGGAACAGAATCAAGGTGTCGGGAGCAAAGATTAGGGTCGTGGATCGGACCGGCCGCGCAGAGTATATTGTGGAACCAAGACAGTTTACCGGACGGTTGCTCCATAACCTGCGACCGGCCGAGACCGCACTGGGTGATATCTACCTGGAATTGTATCTCAGCGATCCCGGTGTAGCCAATCGGGTTGGATTGTATCGACGCGGTACGCGGGTCCTGCCATCGATTATCGAACTTGAGTATTTTCAGAAAGAGCCGTGGACCGATGGACACCTTCAGGGCATCCTTGATGCCCCGTTCCTGAATCTCACACCCGGAACTCGTCAGGGAATCATTCATGATGATCGATTTAACACTTTTTGCAAGGCGTTAGAGCCGGTTGAAGAGCATTTGCGGCAGATCATAGAAGAGCAGCGTAAAGCGGAAGAGGAAAGATCCAGTCGCCAGATCCTGCGTAAGGTTCAGCGCGCCCTCAAGGAAGCGTTTCTGCGTTTACCGCAGGAGGAATATGACTGGTTCGACCTTCAGAGCAGAAAAACCAGAAAGAAGCGAGATCCTCTTTTTTCTGCAAGCTCCATAGTTGGGCCGGCTCGAGAAGAAAATAGCCGGGAAAGGGATGGACATGGCACTGCCCAGGAACTCGACGGTCCTGATGATGGGCACAGGGAGTTCTTCGAATTTGCCGGCCCGTTGTTCAGTGTGCTGATTTCCCCAAAGTCGAGCGTTGTATCGGTTGACAGACGCAAAAAATATCGTGCTTTGTGCCGCGATCGCTCCCGCCGGACCGTTTGGAAGGATCTGATATATCGCTGGGCAATCATCAATGGGGAAGGCCAACTTAGGAGCAACGATGAAGAATCGGTTGTTTTTATCGCCCCTCCGGAACCGTGCCTGACCACCTTGGAACTCATTGTCCGTCAAGAGGGAAAAGAATGCCGGGATGAAGCTTTGATCACCATCACTGATTCACTTATGGATCAAGCGACCGGAAGCGGCGGGTCGCGCAAAGGGCTCCCCGGATATACATATCACCGGGCACCGGGGGAGATGTGGCGTTCAAGATTTGATGTGGATAAAAATGTGATCGTAATTAACAATGGACATAGAGACTTCGTGTACGCCGGCAAGCAAAAGAGCCGCAAGCTTCGCTATATTTGCCGCCTGTTTTGTAAAGAACTGGTTCGTCACAATTTTCCCGGGCTTCAAACTGACGAACTTTTAGAACGGATGATAGAACTCTCCCTGTATACTGAAGAACACCTAAAGTGAACCCTTCGAACCAGTGGCTCCCTGTCGAAATGCCGCACTGGAAGGTAACAGATAGCTATCTAAATTCAAACAGATTTTTATGATCTACAGGATCCTGCAAGTGATGTTCACCAATGAAAAAGACGTAACCGCATGCTATATGTTGGAATTTGTTTCATCGAATCCCGGGCGCACAAAATTCCTGGCTTCCGGAAATATTTTCTCCACCCTTATGCGAAGACTGTCAAGATGCCTAATTATTGCGAGAATTTGGTCCTGGTGAGCGGGAAAATAGTCGTACATACGCCCCCAGGCAGCCATTGAACGGTCAATTGCAATCAAGGCCACTTTGGCGGAGCCATCGGAATCCTTGGGAAACTCCTCCAATATTTCCGGCGTATCGCCCAGAGTGCCGTGAACGGATCGCATCAGCTTGACATAAATGAAATGATGGTACCCGTAAACAATTTCGACCATTTCATCAAGCGTGGCCGGTCCATCCAGGCGATCGATTTTTTGCAGTTCTGCAGCATTCTTTGTTTCCTTTTTACCCACTACCCGTAAAGAAGGGTTATATTCAGATTCAAAAAACTCGGTGACCATTTCATCATATTTTTTTGCGGCCCGGCAGCATTCATGATTTTGGACAATTTTATCTTTGATGCTTTCTTCCCGTGATACTTCCTCAAAGTCAATCGCATCGAGGTCTATTCCCATTTCCTCGGCGGACTCTTCCAGCATCTCACGCGTGGCTTTAAAAATATCAGAAAGGCTTTGCCAAAATTTTTCATTGGTTATATCACTCGCTTCAGGATCGTCCGTATACTTGCGGGTCATAGCGAAATTCATACAGCGCGAGGTGAAAGCGCAGCGCTCACACCAGCGATCGCAATAGTTATAGATCCCGGAGATAAAATCTTTATTTTTATTGAGTTTCTTGATGTCTTCTTTTTTCATGAATAATATCACTATTACACAGGGTATTCTCTAAATCTCAATTCTGGTTTATATTTGGCATCTCCAATCGATATCGTCAATTGGAAATTCTAAATATGATCGTAATGGCTTCTCAAAAACGAAAGGGACTGATGCGCATTTTCAAAAAAGATATTACCGAACAGGTCCTGCATGACGCTAGCTGTTCGGTATTTGTGGTTCGAAGTCCTCAGAACATAGAGGTGCCTTCCGGTGAATCGGACTCCTGATCTGCGACCAACCCGATCAGGGAGATACATAGGGAAAGGGGAAACTATGAAAAACAAACAGCAGTTAGTTATAATTTTACTGGCTTCGTTTGCCGGTTTTATCGGTGGGTTGATTTCAAATCAAATTTTTGAAACCCAATCCGCATTCGCTGTAAAGGAGCCCGGACAGCCGAAAGTTATTATCGCCCAGGAGTTTAGAGTGGTTGATACCGATGGGAAGATATTAGGCAGGTTTGGTGCTTCTGGTGACCTGCCGGATTTATTTTCCAAAAAAAAGATGTCAAAAGTGCCTGTTCCGCAATTGAGTCTGGGTCAGGAAACAGGCTTTCAAATTATTCTTTCGGCAAGTGAAGCCGAAGGATCCCGAATAGTCATGAAAGACAAAAAAAATAAAATACGTACGGTAATCGGAAATACGGCATTATATATTCCACTGACGCGAGTTACCCACAGGCGCCAAGTATCTTCATTTGTCTTGTTCGACCATCGGGGCAGATTTCAATGGTCGGCGCCCGGCGGAATCAGAACCGCCCTCAGCAGATAAATCCCGGCGGATTAATCCTGCTGAATGATCTTGCGCAGGACGTACGGCAGGATTCCGTCACCGTGATAATAATCGACCTCGATGTCCGTATCGAGCCGGACAGTGACGTTAAACTTGATTTCACTATTATCGGACTTGACGGCCCGCACCTCCAGCTGCTGCCGGGGCTTGATATCTGCGATGCCGCTGATAAAATAGGTTTCAGATCCGTCGAGGCCCAGGTTTTCTGCATTTTCGCCGGACATGAACATCAACGGCAGCACCCCCATCCCCACTAAATTGCTGCGGTGAATTCGCTCATACGACTGGGTGATGACGGCTTTAACCCCTAACAGGCTGGATCCTTTGGCGGCCCAGTCGCGGGAGGAGCCGGCACCGTATTCTTTCCCGCCCAGCACCACCAGCGGTGTGCGATCACCCTGGTAAGCCAGGGCGGCATCATAAATATACATTTCAGTTTTCTCGGGAAATTTGACCGTGTAGCTGCCTTCTTTTGTGCCAACCAGTTTGTTCTTTAATCGAATGTTTCCGAAGGTGCCGCGTATCATGACCTCATGATTCCCACGCCGCGATCCGTAAGAGTTAAATTCGGCCGGGCTGACACCTTTGGCAATCAGATACTGACCGGCCGGATATTCTTCCGGAATGGCGCCGGCCGGAGAAATATGATCTGTCGTAATGGTATCCCCGACAACCGCCAGGACCCGGGCATTTTCGATATCCCCCTTTTTAGACAGATCCAGACTGAAATTTTCAAAATAAGGCGGATTCTTGATATAGGTCGACTTTTCATCCCAGTCATAGGTGATGCTTTCTACATCGGGCAATCCCTGCCAAAATTCGTCACCATCAAATATCCTGCCGTATTCCAACTCAAAGAAATCTTTTTTAACATGTTTTCTCATCAATGCTTCAATTTCCTGGTTTTCGGGCCAGATGTCGTTCAGGTAAACGGGGTCGCTGTTAGGATCCAAACCCACCGGTTCAAAGCTCAGATCGATATCAATGCGACCCGCCAGAGCGAAGGCCACCACCAGCATGGGAGAAGCCAGAAAGTTCGACTTTATCTGCTGGTGGATACGCGCTTCAAAATTGCGGTTGCCGGAAAGCACGGCGGCCACATTGAGATCATTGTCAACAATGGCCTTCTCAATGGCCGGATGAAGCGGCCCGCTGTTGCCGATACAGGTGGTACAGCCAAAACCGGCCAGATGAAAGCCGATGGCTTCAAGATAGGGTATCAGGCCGGCATCTTGCAGATATTGAATAACAACTTTGGAACCCGGGGCCAGAGATGTTTTAACAAAAGGTGGTACCTTGAGGCCGCTTCGAACTGCATTTCTGGCCAGCAAACCGGCACCTATCATAACAAAGGGATTCGAGGTATTGGTGCAGGAAGTAATGGCGGCAATCACGATACTGCCGTTTCCCATCCTGACGGGCATTCCATTCAGATCCACACCGCAGCTGAAGTCGGTGAGCGGAACGCATTTTCCGGATCGGGTTGTCTGTGTTCCGGATTCTTCATGGAACTGGGAAATGCGTTCCAGCGCTTCATCTCTTTCATATTTACATCCAAGGATATCGGCGAATTTTGATTTCAAATCCTGTAGAACAATGCGGTCTTGGGGTCGGGCCGGACCCGAGACGCAGCGTTCTACAGTCGACAGATCGAAATCCAGAACATCGGTGTATTCGGCATCCTGCGCGCCGGTGTAAAAAAGACCGTTCGCCTGGGTGTAAGCTTCGACGAGACCGGCCTGTTCCTCCCTGTTGGTCATTTTCAGATATTCGATGGTCTTTTCATCCACCGGAAAAAATCCTACGGTAGCTCCGTATTCCGGAGTCATATTGGCAATAGTGGCTCGATCAGGGATGGTCAGATTCTTCAGCCCGGGACCAAAATATTCCACAAACTTTTCTACCACCCCGTAGTTTCTAAGCATTTCGGTGACCGTCAGCACCAGGTCTGTGGCAGTGATCCCCGGTTTCATCTGTCCGGTCATACGAACGCCGATGACCTGTGGGATGGACATGTAATAGGGCTGTCCCAGCATGACGGCTTCCGCCTCAATGCCACCGACGCCCCACCCCAGCACACCGATCCCGTCGATCATGGTCGTATGTGAATCCAGACCGACGAGCGTATCCGGATAGGCAATCGTTTGGCCGTCAACATTTTCGGCGATCACCGCCTGTCCCACATTTTCCAGGTTCACCTGGTGGCAGATGCCGGACCTGGGCGGAACGACCTTGAAGTTGTTGAAACTCTTCTGGGCCCACTTCAGCAGGGCGTAACGCTCGCCGTTTCTTTCGTATTCCTTCTTCACATTTTGATACACCGCGTCATCCGTGCCGAAATAATCGACCTGTACGGAATGATCGACAATCAGATCCACCGGAACCAGCGGGTTGACTTTGGCGGGATCTCCGCCCAGGTTTTTGACGGCATCCCGCATGGCCGCCAGATCGACAATTGCCGGGACACCCGTAAAGTCCTGCATCAGCACCCGGGCCGGATGAAAGGGGATCTCTACCGGATCGTCATATCTTTTCTGCCAGCCGGCAAGGTTGCGTAAATCTTCTTCCCTGACGATCCGGCCATCCATCTTGCGCAGCAGGTTTTCGACCATAATGCGAACTGAAAACGGGAGCCGTTGGATATCCGCAAGACCTTTTTTCTCCAAATTAAGGATACTAAAAAAATCGAAACGTTTTTTTTTGATTTTCAGATGCTCAATAAAAGTCTCCTTTTTCATAACGCCCCCTCTGCAATTTTATCCGGTCCGGAAATATACCGCTTTATGAGGAATTACAGCAACATATTGTGAAAGTCAATATATTGAAACGCCTATCTAGTGTTGCGTCCCTCAAGTAATTTACAAAACACGGTCCTATTTTAGGTTTCGGGTTTCAGGTGTCAGGCCCCTGGCTACTGGCTTCTGGCTTCTTGTTGCTGGCTGCTGGTCACTGAGTCAAAAATGTTAGGGATGAATCGCGGATTTGGTAACCTGGACTCCAATAACCGGAAATTAGTAGCCATAAGTCAGGGGCAAGAGACCAGCGGCCACGGCAGCTTAATAATACCTTCCGGCCAATCCATATAGAGCAGTTTGGAGACAAGGGCCAGAAATCCCAGACCGGCCAGACCTGCCACAATCGCCCAGTGCCATTTAGTCCTGGTAACATATCGGTATAAAATAATAATAAACAGCGTGATACTCAGCGGATATCCAATCAGCCATACAAGGGCGTAAAGAACGATGATCACCACGACAAAAACAGAGAATCTTCGCAAAACTTCCGACAGGGCGAAATCACCCCACTCGGAAGCAAGATCGGCGGCTCCGGTCGATTCGGTTTTGGCGCCTTTGCGAAAAGCCTTGATTTCCTGAATGAAATTAATGACGGCCAGGACACAGAGCACCAGGCTGATATATAAGGGAAATATTTTTGCCAGGTAGGCGTAAGATAATGCTTCGTATATGCCGTATCCAAAGGCAAGCATCACAAAGGCTGAGAAAATTATTCCCAGATAGTGAAATTTACTTTGCATGACGCTCTCCGGAAGCCTTGGCTTTAGAAGACTTTCTGGCCTGATAGAATACCCCCATGGCCAACGATCCGATGATAATCGCGGCCAGAATGATGACACCGGTTCGTGTGAACCATTCAAAACCATAGCGTTGCACGGAAATAAAAAGGTAAATTTCGAGGTTGTCCGAAAGCACATATCCGATCAGCGCTGCCGGCCGGGGCCAGCCGTATTGCTTCATCACCCATCCTAAAATCCCCATGAACAGAAGGGCAATCAAGTCCCCCCAGCTGCGGGTCGCCTGATAGCAGGCAAAAGTGATGATCAACACCATAAACGGAGCCAGATAGCTGAATGGAACGATGGTCAAACGGGTAATCGGTTTGGACAGGGCGATGCTGAGAATCGCCCCGAACACGTTGGCCAGTGCCAGGCTCCAGATGGCGGTGTAAAGCAGATCGACATGTTCCGTCACCATGGAAGGTCCGGGCTGAATGCCCAGAATCAGCAAGCCTCCCAGAAACACGGCCATGGACCCCGATCCGGGGATGCCGAACAAAAAAGTAGGGATCAAACCGCCGCCTTCTTTGGCATTGTTGGCGCTTTCCGGGGCGATAACGCCTCTGATATCCCCTTTGTCGAAGTTCTCGCGGTCCCGCGTGGTCTGGATAATATGGCCGTAAGCGATCCAGTCCACCACCGAGCCACCGAGCCCGGGCAGAAAACCGACGACGACGCCGATGACACTACAGCGCAGGACGATGAATTTGTGTCTCAGGGTGTCTTTGACTCCGTCCAGCCAGCCTTTACCGAGGGTGGGCACCGGCGTAATTTTGGCTGTTGTATTTACCCGTTTAGGGCTGCTTGATATCGGAACAGCCTACCTGGGAACCAGCCCGGGTGCAATGAGCGCACTGATTGTGCTGGCTCTGGAGATCGAGGCTCGGCCCATGCTGGTGGTCTGTTTCCATTTCATACGGGTGGTGTTTGTAATCCTAACGGCTCCGCTGATTTTCAGGTTGGTATCCGGCCACTGAGTCACGCAAGGCCGCCTTGCGAGGCCCGAGACGACACCGTAATAGCTGTTCGGTTATCCTAGCCGGAGACCAATTTAATCAGGGTGATTTCAGAGGGAGAACCCACACGCATTGGAGGGCCCCAGTAACCGGTGCCGCGGCTGACATAGATTTGGGTGTTCTCGTGCTTGTGCAAACCGGATACATAAGGCTGGGTAAAACCCACCAATAGATTCCAGGGAAAAAATTGACCGCCGTGGGTGTGACCGCAAATCTGCAGATCGTAACCGGCCCGGGACGCATCGAAAATATTTTTGGGCTGGTGGGCCAGAAGGATCTTGATATCCGTCACCGGCGCTGCCTTCAGGGCCTTGTGCGGATCCGATCGATGCTCTGGCAGCATACGGCCTTCACGATAATCGGTGACACCGGCCAACAGCATTTTACGCTTACCACTGGTTATAATTCGGTGTTCATTTATCAAAATCGAAAAACCAAGACGTCTGACTTCCTCAATCCATTCGATCACCCCCGAATAATATTCGTGATTTCCGGTAACGAAGTAATTGCCCATGGCCGACTTGATTTTCCCTAACGGCGCAACATCATAGGCCAGCTGTTCGACAGTGCCGTCCACCAGATCGCCGGTCAAAGCCACAATATCGGCATTTAGGGTGTTGACAACCTCAACGATTTCTTCCACACAGGATCGACGAAATGTGGGACTGATATGCAAATCGGTTATTTGAACAATCCTGAACGCTTCAAAATCTTCCGGGAGATCTGTTATCGTTACCGACACCTCTTTGACTTCCGGTGTCTGCTTGGCTTCGGCAATACCGTAACCCGTCGAACCGGCCGCAACAGCCATAATCCCATAATTCATGGAATTGACCAGAAACCCTCTGCGGGAAGGATTTTCGATAGGATTGGATGCCGCTTTCTTCTGCGCAGATTTTGATATCCGTGCCCGAATCTTATTAAAGGCACCCGCGGGCAACCACAGCAAATCCCTTATGACCAGGTAAGTAAATACAAAGCTTAAAAAACCAACCCCCAGATACCCGGACCAGACAAGAACATCAATGAGGCGATTGTCAAAGCCTGCTCGACGAAGAATAATCAATATAACCGGCAAAAATAACGTGCCGACAATTCCGAAGGCAATGGCAATTTTCCAGATACGCCTGAATTCGGCTCTACTAAAAAGTCTCAAGGTGATATAGGTTGCCAGCAACGTTGATATGGCAAAAAATATGAGAAAAAACCAGTACATAACTATCCTTATCTCTCATTATCGTTTCACAGCCGTCCTTTAAATTTACGGACCAACATCCTTTACTATAATAATTAAACGTCTCGGAATTTCTATAATATTTTGAAATCATGAAGTTTTTAACGACACTTGTCTTTAAGCCACCTACATGGAATGTTGGAATTTTGGAATAATGGTCGTTCGTTTTCGACCTTGTAATGAATTTGATCTAACCGTTCGTATTGATCGGCTGTGATTTGATTCCTCCTCCGGCGGCCGACAACAATAACTTTCTGAGATGTTCCTTGAAATGCTGTGGGCGGCATCAATGCTGTTTGAAGCTACTTTCTTGAGTTCGAATGGAAAGTTGACAAATATTTTACAAGCCAAAACGTATAAAGCAATCGCGTCTTGCCAAACCCCGAGCTTTTTAAATCCTCGGTCGATGTTTTTTCGATCCATGATGGGTTTATCTCATGAATCATAATGTTTTTCAATGCGATACAAAAAAGACCCAATATAGCGCTAAAGCTTCACTGCGTGCCCATCATTCCAATTGTGAGCGAAGCGAACTAAGTTCATACCCTATTCGAGAACCGGTTTGAACTCCAATCCTTACTTTGCATAAAAACCAGATATTCTTTGCAAAATTCAGGTATCGGCACTATTTTATTGGGGACAATAAAACGACCTAAAGCAAAGAGATCTGAATGCATGATCTCTGAGGAAAAAAGATGAAAACAAAGTCGGTTTTGCTTGGCACCGCGGTTGCCTTCTTTTTTGTGATTTTTGCCGGGCTGGTGTTTCTGCCTGCGATACTATCCAGTGATATGCTAAAACCTCGTCTGCTGCAGGAAATCAATCAGCATTTAGCGGGTCAATTGCAAATTGAAGAATGGACGTTTAGATGGTTTAGCGGGATTAACGCCAAAGGCATTACCTATGATCACAGACAGGAAAATCTACTTGTTAAGATTGCCGAACTGAAAGGCTACCGGGGGCTGGTGCATCTGATAACCAACGTCAGCAACCTGGGTGGTGTCGAAGTCGTTAAGCCGCAAGTGGTTTTTTATCTTACAGATAAGAGGCAATCTGATTCATCCGAGAAAATCGAATCCCCCCCAACCGGCCGGGCTGCCGGCCTTTTCCGGCATACTTAAAATTACCGATGGCTCCATCCTTACCGTAAAACCGGATCGCAGCGAACATGTTGTGGTTAAAGATCTGGATCTTTTTCTGGACATATCGGATATCGAAAAACCCATCGCTTACCGCGTTTTTCTGACATCCGGCGACACCATCGGACGCTTTGCCGGTGAAGGGACGATGATCCTTTCCCCGGATGACCCGCTTAATTTAATTGCGATTAAATCCAATGCCAAACTGAAAATCACAAACTGGGAACTAGAAGATGCCCTGGGCATACTGGCTTCCCGTGGTGATTATCCCTCAGGCAAAGGGACGCTTGAACGCCGAATTGACATTGCGGGGAAGCTCTTCTGAAAACCTGGACATCAAAGGTCATGCATCCCTGAATAAGCTTCAACTATGGGGAGGGCCTCTGGGGTTGGATCGGCCTGCTGTCAGCCAAATCGATATACAGCTGGACGGCACAATAATCCAGAGCACCCTGTCTTTAAAACAATTGAGGTTTCAATCCTCTCTGGCAAGCGGATCGGCAACGGGCAGCTTTTCCAATCAGGGGCAAAAGCGTTTAAAGGGCACCGCCGATATCAACCTGGCTGAAATTTTTACCCAGCTGCCGCATACATTGAAGCTTCGCGAGGATACGAAACTGTCTCGGGGCAAACTCGTAGTGTCGGCCGACGTCAAATCGGCAGATGGCGTTACCGCTTTTGACAGCACCGCCCGAATCGATCAAATAACGGGCGTCAGTAAAGGCAAAAAGCTGACCTGGAATAAACCGATATCCGTAAAAGCCCGCGGGGAAAGGAACGCGCAAGGGAATTCGACTCGACAACTTATCGCTGCGCTCATCTTTTTTAAATGCGGACGGCCAGGGAGATCTGAGCGATATGCGGGATTACGCTTTCAGCGGATCTGGCAGCGGCGCTCAGGGAGTTAAAAAAATTTATCGACATTAAAGAATGGGACGGCTCCGGCAAACTGTTTGCCAAACTGCAAGTCAAGGAAACATCACCTCAGATAAATACGGCCGCATTAGATTTAGATACCCGAGATCTTGCTTTAAGCCGAAACGGTCGCCCCATCCTCCCAAAGCAGGATGTCAAAGCCGATCTATCCACAACGATCCAAAAAGGTAAGCGATTTAGCCGGTATTGAATTCCGGCAGCCGAATTTAACCGTTGAGTCGTCGATGGCAAGGGGCAAATTCAGCGCCAGCCCGCTTTAAGCTAAACGCCGAGGGATATCTGCCCATTGCCGACAATCTATCAATCGACGGCAATTTTAATTTGCAACAGATTTCAGACCTGTTGCGAAATTTTAACAAACTTCCCAAGGACACTCGACTGGCGGGAACCGCTCATATTCAAGCCAGCGGATCGATGGATGGACAGACACTGGTATTGCAAAATACCCGGATTGCTGCCCGCAACTTCAAATACCGCGACGGACAGAAAACGCTCCACGAAGACCGCTTGACCTTGCAAATCAAAGGCAAGCTCAACTTTAAAAACAAATCCGCCTTCCTTGCTCCCGTTAACATCACCGCTTCACCGGGTACGATCACCATACCGGAATTGACGGTCAGAGACTGGTCGGACGTCCAAAAAAGACATGAAAATTCAGGCAAGGGCGGACCTGGACCTGGCCAAGCTGACCCGCGCCTACGGGATTTTATCCAGCTGCCGGAAAAAACCCGGATTTCCGGAAAAGGAAAGTTTGACCTCGATGTGGATTTTTCGTCTCCGAAAGCGCAGTTTCTTTAAAGGTCGCTGCGGATCTTTCTCCGTTTCAGCTAACCTCAGAAACCCTGCCCCCGATCTCCGAAGATCACGTCAGCTCAGGGCGATCTTAAGGCGCAGTCCCGACGGAAAGACCCTGGCGATCGAAAACATCCAGCTAAACTCTACACCGCTATCCCTTTCGGCGGCCGGAAACCTCGATCAGGCCGGTAGAGAGAGACGCTCGATGCCAGCGGCAACTTTTCAATCTGGACCTGAAAGATGCTGTCCCGTATCTGCAAAAAATTGCCGGCCCCCAGATCACCATATCCGGGCAAAAGGCGACAGCCCGTTTAAACTGAAGATGGTCTCTGCGGGGATCCCGCTGGATCGGATTTCGCTTAGACACACTGACTTTTACCGGGGGCCATCCGCGCAGATGCATTGACGCTTTCGGGCTGGGTATTTCGGCCACCGAAGTGCCGATTACGCATGTCGCCAATGAATCCGCCAGCGCCAAATTGGCGGCAACCGCCAACGGCGGCCGGCTGAATCTGCAGCCCAACCATCGATTTGAGAAAGCAGCGTACATGCTGTCCCTGCTCGGATAGTCCTATGTCTTAAAAGATGTGGAAATCACAGACGCCATGGCCGAACGCCTGCTGGCTTTGATCCATCCGCTCTCAAAGGGTCGCGCTAAGGCCGAGGGGCACATTGATCTGTATATGCATCATTTTGACTGGCCCTCTGGCATACAGACCGTAATGATGCTTCCTTTGCCGGACCCTGCGCCTAAGAGGGGTTCGGATCAATTCCACCAATCTGCTCTCCGGACTGCTGGCACTCATCGGCGTATCGCGGGATGAAGCCAGCTGGATTTTCGCGACCTCGACGTTGATTTTGTGGCCCGCACGGCAGGATCGAAACTTCCCCCATCCGGCTCGAGATCGGCGGCTATCGGTGGAGCTTAACGGTTCGGTAGGATTTGACATAAGTCTCGACTATACGGCCACGCTGCCGATCACCCCTGCGCTGGTGGCAATGATGCCTTTCGGGTTCCTCGAAGGCGCCACCATCGATGTCCCCATCCGCGGCACCTCGTCCGATCCGAACTTTAATGAAGCTGTTATGCAGAAAGCCACCGAAAGTTTGGTTCAACAGGCTTTGCAAAAGGGCTTACAAAAGGGCCTCCAGGGTATTTTTGAAAAAATGTTCGAAAAAAAGTAACGACCCAATCCGAACAAACGGGCTCAACCGGCGAACTTATAGGGGTTGTCAAAAAAACGTTGCGGTATTGAAACGTTTTTTTCTACAACCCCTTATGCCGCAATTCCGTTATTCGGGACATTATTATGGAAAGCGGTATAAATTGACACCACTGCTGCATTTCTTTATACTTCTTCCACTTTGTAACGGAAGGGTAATCCTGCATGCCGAAAGTAGTTGACCTCCACGACTATCGAACCAAAGCGGTCGAGCAGAAGGCCTTCGGCCCCTGGCAAAAACGCTTTGGCGAAGCCTACAATGCAAACACCCTGCCTGTCGGATCTATCCGATAAGACGCTTTATTTTCTGGCCCAGCCCGGGGAAGACAGCTCGATTGCTTATTATGAAATGATAATGGGAGTCCTGGGACTTCGGACCCTGCCACCAAATTCAACTATCTGGCCAGCGAACAACAGATGCGGGTGGTGGATATCCACCTGTTTTTGGCCGACCAGATGCGTTTTGAAATGATGCGCCGCCTGGAATGGCTTGAAGCGCTGCCCTGCCAAAACTTCACTATGGTTTCAATGATTCAGACCTACGAGCAGATGCGCAACCGATGCAAAGACAATCCCGCCCGGGGCTGGCATCGTCCCATCCGGGCAATGAGGCCTACCAGAAGCTTGTCACCCAGAGATAAGGAAGTCTTCATTCGCCAGTTGCTGCGGGAAGCATTGGAAGAATTTCAAAATAGTTTAAAAGAATAATTAAATGCATCGGAATTTCTACAATTTATTGGAATCACAGTATTTTTTACGGCCATTTTCTTGATAAGCTGTATGAAATGATCGAATTGTGGAATTGTGGAATATTGGGCATGAAAATATGAAATAATATGCGTTTTGAATACTGGTTTCTTTAAACCCATCAATCCAAGATTCCAACTATTCCATTATTCCGGTTCATTTACCTCTATTCCTTCAATTTTGCCGCCGCCGAATTCAGCCATGGTTTCGGCCGCAACCATCAGTCCATTCTTCAGGTGTTGGCTTTCAATGCCGGGAACCGCATAAGCGTAAAAAAGAACGTTGGTTGTGCTCTTGTTTGCTCGGGTTTTTTCGTCGGCACCCTGGCACAGGACGCAAACAATTTCTTTTTCGTCCCGCAGCACAATCTCAGATTCTTTGGTCACAAACTCACGGTCGCCCATGCCGGCACACACTTCGCCTTCAGCAGTGACATCCAGCATCAGGTTGCCGTCAAAGCGATCATAATCCGTCACGGCCACCAGAATACCGGCACACATTTCAGCCATAAAATGCGCATCCACAATAAGATCGTAGCGCGGAAAGCCGCTGTTAACGGTTCGCTTCAGATGTTTGCTTAACGGGCACTCGAACCCGAACCCTTTGAAAAAAACCGGCATAGGTGTCAATTCGTGCGCTAATCTCGGCCAGCGTCTGCCGCTTTCTCATTTTGCGCAACAGCTTGCGCTTGTGCTGATCAAATCCCGGCGGGTTCTCATGATTTTGACACCCGCTTATCAGCGTCAGCCCGAAACCGACACCCGGGTATTTAGCTAAATATGCAGGCGACATTGAAAATTCGGGAAACATGGTTTTCCTCTGCTCGGCTTATCACCCAAACGCTATTAAAATCATAGCTGAGTACATGCGCAAAAAAGTTGAGAAGCTTAACTTGCTGTCATCCGGCGGGCGATGCGCTGTTGTAAAAGACCGACAAGCACCAGAATCAACACGGCTAACAATAAAAGCAGCGTGGATATGGCGGGCAGCATGGGCTCGATCTCATAGCGGATGACATCCCACATCTTTTTGGGAAGTGTGACCGCAGTGGAACCGCAAATAAACAGGGCAATAACGACTTCATCAAACGCAATCATGAAAGCAAAGATGGCCCCGGTCAAAACCCCGGGTCTGATGATCGGAAAAATGACTTTCGTAAACGCCTGGAATCGATTGGCTCCTAATATCCGGGCGGCGTGTTCGAGACTGCGATCAAAGCCGCGCAGCGTAGCAGAGATGGGCAGAACCGTAAATGGCAAAGTTAGCGGCGTATACGCCAGCACGAGTCCAAGCTTGGTCCCCAACAGACCGAATTTGGCCAGGCTAATGTAAAAGGCCAATGCCATGACAATAAGGGGGACGATCATCGGCGAAACGATAAAGGCGTAAATGAGTCCTTTGCCTTTGAAGCGGCCCCAGACCAAACCCAGTGATGCCAGGACCCCAAGAAAAGTAGAAAAAACTGCTGTCATGACCGATACCTGCAATGAATTTAAGACGGCACTCTGCCAGGCCGGATGGTTGAAAAATTTGCGATATTGATCAAGACCGATTTTGCTGGGCGGAAACTCGATAATTTCAGCTGAGCCTAGGGACATCGGTATCAACAGTAATACGGGAGCAAGGAGAAACAAGATTGCCGACCCTGACACAATCCAGAGCGGCCAGCCGATGTGCAACGGATCGAAGCGTGCCGCCCTTTTTCGCGACCTTTTGCTCATGTTTTTACCCCTCCCCATAATCGCTCCACACCTAAATAGCGGTTGTAAATTGAAAAAACGATCAACGTTGCGATCAACAGGATGACCGACATGGCCGAAGCAAACGGCCAGTTCAGAAGATCAACAATCTGAATCTGAATTAAGTTGGAAAGCATCTGCTCTTTGCGCCCACCCAACAGCGCCGGCGTAATGAAAAAGCCCAGCGCCATAATAAAAACCAGCAGGGCACCGGCACCGATGCCAGGCAGGCTGAGCGGAAATGACACCCGCCAGAAGGCCTGCCATCTGCTGGCCCCGAGGTTTTGGGCAGCCTTCTCAAGGTTTAAGTCAATTCCCGTCATGACACTGTAAATGGGAAAAACAATATAGGGTACGAAGATATGCGTCATACCGACCATCACGCCAAATTTGTTATGCAGAAGTTTAAAAGGGGTGTCGATCAGCCCGAAGTAGGTGAACATCGTGTTGATCACACCGTTGCGCTGCAAGACGATAATCCAGGAATAATTGCGCACCAGAAGGCTGATCATAAAGGAGAGGGTTATCGCCAATAAGAAAAAATTGCGAATGCCGGGTCTGGCGCGACGCAGAACATAGGCAATGGGATACCCGACGATCAGAGCGCATAAGGTGGATAAGATGCTAATTTGAAATGTAATCCATAAAACCCGCGGATATAAGGGCGTTTTAAAAAAATAGAGATAATGCTCCAACGTAAAATCCGGGCTAAATAAACTTTGCAAAAGCATACTTGAAATCGGGTAGACAAAAAGCATAAAAAGCGCCAACAGGGCAGGAACCACCAGCATAAATTGCCTGAAACCCCGCCGGTGCCAGAGGCTGGCAGAAGCTTCTTTATCTGGTTTGATATGTGTGGCTGCTTCCAATTCGTTATATCAGTGTTTGGCCGGGGGAAGCAGGATGCCTCCCCCGGTTGGGTTGAAAAGTTCAATGCGGTATTAAAACCAATCCGATCCTATGAAATTATCCAGGTCTTCCACTTCTCGGTCAAGGGTGCCAGGTTGGGTCCCCAGTAATCCGCGTCCTGCACGAACTGTTTTTTGAGATTTTCCGGATAAGACGGCAATTCCTTGGCCCGCTCGTCGGTGATGTATTTGAAAGCGCCGAGGTTGGTCGGACCGTAGGCAATGTATTTCTGCATCTGCTCACCCTGTCGTTCAGCTTTTATGGCAAAATCGATGAACTTCATGGCAAGATCCTTGTTTGGGTTTCCCCTGGGGATTGCCCACCAATCCAGATCGAGGATACCGCCCTGCCATACAATCTCCAGCGGCACGCCTTTTTTCTGGGCAACGTTGACGCGGCCGTTCCAGGCGGATGCGTAATGCGCCTCGGCACTGGTCAGCAGTTGGATTTGCTGGGCACCGCTCTTCCACCAGACCGTGATATGGTCTTTCATCTCATCCATTTTCTTAAAAGCACGGTTAACGTCAATGGGGTAAATTTTATCCTTGGGCACACCGTCGGCTAATAAGGCAAACTCCAGATTAAACGGCGCTTGATCTTGCAGCGCCCGCGGGCCCGGAAAGTTTTTCACATCCCAGAAGTCGGCCCAGCTTGCGCAAGGCTTCTTATCGCCGAGGGCTTTCTTGTTGTAAGCCAGAGATGTCGTCCAGAAAATGTTGCCGATGGCAGCCTTGCGGATGGCTTTCTTGTCGATTCCGTCGAGGTTGACCACATTGGTATCAATGGGCTCTAGCAGGTTTTCCAGTTCGCCGCGTGCAATATGACGGGTTTCTAAATCCACCACATCCCATTCATAGGATTTGTTGTCCACCTGAGCTTTGACTTTGGCAATGTCCGGCCCGGACTCTTCGATGATTTTCACGCCGAATTTATCGGCAAAAGGCTGGATGAGCGCTTTGCGTTGAGATTCCTGATAGGAACCGCCGTAGGAGCAGACCTTCAGTGTCCCGCCCTTGGCCATGGTGGTGTGAACAAATGGTCCCACTGACGCTGTCACCAAAGCAGCGCCGGTGGCCGCACCGGTGGTAATAATGAATTCACGGCGGGTCATGCCTTTTTGTTTTTGGGTTTCCTTTTTCTTTTTCATCCCACACCTCCTTGGTTCTCTAAGTTATGGCCATAAATTTGCCTTACGTTAATGCAAGGCCATGATGCGTTCGCCAGCCTATTGTTATATCACCTCCAATCTTGTACTTCTTTGAATTGGGTCCACTCTGAACTTTGACTTCAACAATCACACCCGCTGCCAGGTTAATACGGTATATTCTGGCCTCCCCCACATAAACAATCTCCTCGATACGCCCGCTAAAGCGGTTTATGATGTCGCTCTGCGCATCCGTTTCATTGGAGAGGATCTGAATTTTTTCGGGACGAATCGCGACAGCAACCTCTTCTCCAGCTGCCAGATGATTTAGCTTTTGAACCCAGACTCTTAACCCCTCTTTGGTCTCGATGGCCGTTTTATCGGCGTCCGCTTCAGCAACTCGACCGTTAAGAAAGTTAGATTCACCGATAAAATCGGCTACAAAAAGATTCGCCGGAGATTCATACAACACCTCGGGTGAATCCAATTGAATGATGTTGCCTTCATTCATGATAGCGATCCGATCGGACATCGTCAGCGCTTCTTCCTGGTCATGGGTAACATATATCACCGTAATATTTAAGGAATCTTGTAAATGCTTAATTTCCAGCCGCATATGGTCCCGCAGTTTTTTATCAAGGGCACCTAAGGGCTCGTCCATTAATAGGATTTTGGGCTTAAAGACAATCGCCCGGGCTAGCGCAATCCGTTGTTGCTGTCCGCCGCTTAGCTGGTGAGGATATCGGGTTTTAAGTGTCGGAAGTTTTACCAGCTCCAGCGTTTCGTGGATCAACTTCCGAATATCAACCGCTGGCGTCTTTCGCATCTTCAAAGGGAAAGCAATGTTGTCAAATACGGTCATGTGGGGGAAAAGCGCGTAGTTTTGAAAGACCATACCAATGCCGCGGTTGTGGGGGGCAACGGTAGTGATGTTTTCCTCCTCCAGCAGGATCTCACCGCCTGTAGGGACCTCAAAGCCGGCGATCATATTCAGCGTGGTGGTCTTGCCTGATCCGCTGGGACCCAATAAGGTAAGAAACTCACCGTGTTGAATGCTCAAAGAGACATTATCAACAGCCCTTACATCTCCAAATAATTTAGAGACATTGATAAGCTCAAGCTGATGTCCCATCTTGCGGTTTTCCTCCAATAAACGGTGCGTGTATTTAAGAAAAAATTAACCCTTTAGAAATAAGTCAGGTTAAGGTAACCATCTTGCTTGACCACGCTCGGCTTGCTGCGGTGTGAAGCGCTAAAAGACCCTGCCGGGAATGGGTAACTATAAATTTTATACATGATACATTTGACCAGGTCAAGAGGGCAGACGTTGCTTGAAAGGTTGAATGATATAAGGCCGATTTCTTTTCATGGAAATATCTTGCCCGGATTCAGAATGCCGTTGGGATCAAACAACGCCTTGATCTGTTTCATCCAGTCCAAACTCTTGCCGTGCTCGGCCGGCATGTATTTTTTCTTGCCCAGGCCCACGCCGTGCTCCCCGGTGGCGGTACCGCCCAGGTCAAGGGCCTTGGACACCAGACGCTCAACGAGTTGGTCGATCTGCGCCCATTGCTTTTTGTCGCCTTTTTTGCCGGGAATATTGAAATGTACATTGCCGTCGCCGGCATGACCGAAGGTATAGCCGGTAAGATTGGCCGTTTCCATCTCTTGGCTGATCGCAGCGATAATCTCCGGGTAGGCGGTGTTGGGAACGGCCACGTCCACAACCAGGGTGCCGCAATCCGGATGATTACGAATAATCATCTCGCCCAGCGCATGCCGGGCCTTAAAGATGCGATCCCGCTCCGCCTTTCCCAAACCGGATCTGAATTCCATACACCCCTGTTCGTTACAGAGTTCCCGGGCCATCTCCAGAACCTCCGCCAGATGGCTGGCGGTGGAACTGTGAAATTCGATAAACAGGGTGGGTGAAAGGTTCAGGCCCAGTTGCTCTTCCTGGTTCATTAAGGCGATGCATTCCGGGTCCAGCAGTTCCAGCGCGGCCGGATTGAGGCCGGAACGGATAATTTCAAAGACCGCCTTACTGGTCGCTTCCACGGACGGAAATGTTGCCACCGCAGCCGAGTATTCAAGCGGAAAGCCCACCAATCGCAGAGTCGCGCCGACCACAATCCCCAGCGTCCCTTCGGATCCCACCATCAGATGGACCAGGTCGTAGCCGGAAGATGTTTTGGCAGCGCGGGTGCCCATCTCGATAATTTCGCCGCTGGCCAGAACGACCTCCAGCCGCAAAACATAATCCTTGGTGGAACCGTAATACACCGTGCGGGTTCCGCTGGCGTTGTTGGCAATCATCCCGCCAACCGTCGCCCGGGCGCCGGGATCCGGCGGGAAAAACAGACCGGTGTGCCGCAGCTTGTCATTTAAATCCTGGTAAATCACGCCCGGTTCGACGTCGGCCTGGAAATCTTCGGCGCGAATGTTCAGGATGCGGTTCATCTGTGAAAAATCAAGAACGATGCCCTTTTGGATGGGAATCGGATTGCCTTCCAGGCTCGATCCGGATCCCCAGCCGGTAACCGCAATCAAATGGTCATTGGCGTATTTTAAAATATTAGAGACCTCGGACCGCTTCAGCGGCCAGATAACCGCTTCGGGACGGCTGGGCGGGTGCTGGGATTGATCTTCGGCATGCAGGTCGAGAACCGACTCACCGGTGGAAAACCGATCCTTGGCAACCATGGCTTGCAGATTTTTTATATGGCTTTGATTCAGAGAATTGAATTTCAAGATAAGCTCCTGTGTGTGTCGGGATGCGGGCTCATAAGTGCTCTTCATTTTGAATAAGTCTTGACTTCAGTTTGTATCCTATATAGGAAAGAATATCAAAATAAAAAATGAACCGTATTCATTTCTACTCTTTAAATAGCTAAAAACGGTACTGCTAAATACTAAAAAGACACGAATATTAACGCCAACCCATAAGTAAAAGGAGGGTCTATGATGAAAAAAAATACGTTTATCGTCAGTTTAACATTGCTGGTGGGCTTTTTTACCATCTCCCTTATTCTGATGCCGGCTACGGCACAGGCAAAAAACATCAAAGTGGGGGTCATTGACTGCTACAGCGGCCCTGCGGCAGTTTTTGGAAAAGACGCTCTCAATGGGTTTAAACTGGCATTAAAAGATATCAACCAGCAAGGAGTTTTGGGCAAAAAAATTGAGTTCACCACCCGGGACACCAAGTTTAAGGTGGATCTGGCGCTGAATTTCGCCAAAGAACTGGTGTTACGGGAAGATGTCGACATCATTGTCGGCACCATCAACAGCGGGGCGGCGCTGGCCGTATCCGCAGCCGTGGCTAAAAAAGAAAAGGTGCCGTTTATTGCCTGGATTTCAAAGAGTGAAAATATCACCGGCAAAAAAGGCCACCGCTATGTGTTCTCAGCCGGAGAAAATACGGCCATGGCCGGCAAGTCCGGCGGGGTGGCGCTGGCCACCAAACCCTATGTCAAATACTGGATTGCCGGAGACGATTATGAATACGGACATGCCATAGCGGATGCAGCCTGGCGCAACCTCAAAGCCCGCAAACCCGAAGTGCAGCTGATCGGTAAATCCTGGTGGAAGCTGGGCGAACCCGATCTGATTCCCTACATCACATCCATCTTGGCCGCCAAACCGGATGCGGTGATCTTCGCCACCGGCGGTGCGCAGCATGGTCAATATCATGAAAGCATCAAGACCACCGGCATGAATGACAAAGTCGCCATCTATATTCACAGCGCCACCGATCATGCGGTGCTAAGTCCATTGGGCATTCATGCACCCGAAGGGGTTATGGGAACCATCGACTATCATTTTTATTTTCCGGAGCTTTCCGCCAACAAACGCTTTGTGAATGCCTTTAAAGCCGCTTATGGGCATCCGCCCGGCTTCCCGGCCTTTCAAGGCTATATCACGGCCCATTTTATTGCCGAGGCTTACAAAAAAGCCGGTTCCCGTGGATAAGGAAAAATTTATTGACGCCCTCGAAGGCTTACAGATTCAAAGCCCGGTGGGCAGGATCGAAATGCGGGCCTGCGATCACCAGGTCATTCTGCCGATGAATTTTGGTGTAACCAAGGTATCGCCCGAACTGGGTTTTGCCATTGCCACGGATATCTATACCCTGCGGGGAACGGAAGTGATGCCTTCCTGCAAAGAGATTATGGAGGCCCGCGGTCAATAAAAAGTCAGTCCATTAAATTTGCCCGCCTGCTTTCGTAAAATAAGGCCGGTCCTGCTCGGCGGGTCCCTAACACTGAGCAGGACCTTGCCCCTGTGCGCTCTGGCGGGCAAGCTGTTTTGATTTGGAATTCTGGAATATTGGAATTCTGGAAAGATGGAATAAGAAAAGAACATCCCCAAAAAGGATTTAATCAATTTTCATGCAATATTCCATTATCCCAGCATTCTAACATTCCAATCTGTATCCTTCATTGATTTTCAATTCGGCTAAATGAATACTTCTAATTCAAATTATTTTAAGGAACCTTCACCATGGAAGGTGGACCGGCGATAACCCTGGCGGCCTTGAGCATCACGTTTCTGGTGGGTCTGAGCCGGGCCATGATTTTGTTCATCGTGACTTCCGGGCTCAGTTTTGTGCTCGGTGTGCTGCGGGTGCCCAATCTGGCCCACGGTTCCCTGTATATGATCGGTGCTTTTGCCGCGTATAGCATCACTATGCTGTTCGGCGGCGGTTCAGTCGGCTTCTGGCTGGCCCTGATTCTTGCGCCTCTCGTCGTTGCTCTCATCAGCCTGGTCGCCGAACGATCGTTGTTCTGCCATCTTTACCAGCGCGAACACCTGATGTTGCTGCTGTTTACCTTTGCCTTGATGCTGATCCTGGGGGATTTAACCAAAATGGTGTGGGGCGCAGATTACAGATCGATTATGCCGCCAACCCTGCTCCAGGGATCTGTGTCTGTTTTTGGATCGCCTTTTCCGAAATACAATCTGTTTTTGCTGATCATCGGTCCGCTGGTCGCCATCGGCCTGTGGTTGTTTTCAATCAAGACCAAAATAGGCAAAATCGCCCGGGCCGCAGCCGTAGACATGGAGATGGTCGGTGCCATCGGCATCAACGTCAGCTGGGTGTTTTCCTTTGCATTCGTCTTAGGCTGTTTTCTGGCCGGACTGGGAGGTGCCCTGATTTCGCCGACCACCAGTGTTACCCTGGGAATGGACCACGACATCATCATTGAAGCCTTTCTGATCGTCACCATCGGCGGATTGGGAAACATGTGGGGTGCCATGATCGGATCACTGATATTCGGCATCACCCAATCCTTTGGTGTGTTATTCTGGCCCCAATTTGCCATTGTCTTTCCCTATCTTGCGGTGGTGATTGTTTTGACTTTGAAACCAACCGGCATGCTGAAATCGGTATGGTAGAAAGGAATTGGCGTTGTTTAGCGAGATGATCCGGCAAAAGTCTTTCGGCGTCAGCGTCGCTATTTTTGTAATCCTGCTTCTGGCGCCGTCATTCCTGCCCAGATTCTACATCTATTTTTTGGCTGTCATCTTTGTAACCGCCCTGCTGGCCATGAGCTTAAATTTGTGTGTGGGCCATGGGATGCTGTTTCAATTTCACCACGGCGTCTTTTACGGCGTCGGCGCCTATACGACCGGGCTGCTTTTAGCCAAGACGTCTCTTCCATGGTGGTTAGCCCTTTGTTGCCGGACCTTTAGCAGCTGCTTTTGCCGGATTACTGATCGGCATGTTCTGTATCCGTCTGAGCAGATTGTATTTTGGCATGCTGCAGATATCTTTAGGTTCCTTGATCTGGGCCATTGCCTTTCGCTGGTACGACCTCACCGGGGGCGATGACGGGATTCACGGCATCCCGATCCCTGATTTTATCGCATCCACAACCCGTTCCTATTACTTTGTTTTAATGGTCCTGGTAATCTGTTTGATCCTGCTGTATTTGATTTTGAAATCACCGTTCGGATCCACGCTGCAGGCCACCCGCGACAACCCGGAGCGTTGTGCCGCCGTGGGCATCAATGTGCGTCGGCACCAGCTGAAGGCCATTGTCATTGCTACATTCTTCGGGGGCGTCGCCGGCGTCCTCTTTGTGGTGGTGGAGGGATCGATTTTCCCGGATCTGCTGTTCTGGACATTATCACTTGAAATATTCATCATGTGTCTGCTGGGCGGCTGGTTTACATTTGCCGGGCCCATCTTAGGCGCCGCTTTCATCATATCCCTGCGCACCTTCGTGGGCACCTATACGGAATACTGGACCCTTATTCTGGGAATCATTTTAATTTTGCTGATTTTCTTTCTGCCCGAGGGCATCATGGGATATAACTACCGGAAGCTTTTTCGTTCCCGGACCCAATATTCAGCCGAAGGCCAGACGGAGTAAATGAATGCTTCGAATTGAGGATTTGCATAAATCATTTGATGACTTTAAAGCGGTAAACGGGGCCCATCTAACCGTTGAGAAAGGCCAATTGGTGGCCGTGATCGGGCCCAACGGGGCCGGCAAAACCACATTGTTCAACCTGATTACCGGACAGTTACAGCCCGATAACGGGAAGATCCTGTTAAACGATGAAGATATCAGCAAATTGCCGCCGCATGTCATCTGCCGCAAAGGCGTCGCCCGCTCATTTCAGATTGCCAATGTTTTCCCGCGGCTTTCAGTCTTCCGCAATGTGCAGGTGTCGGTTCTTTCGCAGCAGAGGCTCAGCAACAAACTGTTTCAGCCGGCGGCCCGACTGGTCGTGGAAGAAACCAACCGTATTCTGGAAAGTGCCGGTCTATTGGATAAAAAAATGGATGTGGCCGGTTCGTTGTCTCACGGGGACAAGCGCATTCTGGAGATTGCCATCGCACTGGGTAATGTGCCGGATTTGCTGATTTTGGACGAGCCCACCGCCGGGATGTCTCCGGAGGAAACCACCACTACCATGGCGCTGATTCAGCGCCTGGCCCGTGAACAGGGCCTGACCATTTTATTCTGTGAGCATGACATGGAGGTGGTATTTGGCACGGCCCAGAGTATCATGGTCATGCAGCAGGGAAGCACCATCATGCAGGGCGAACCGCAAGTCGTGCGACAGAACAGTAAAGTCCAGGAAGCCTACCTGGGAGGTGAATGATGCTTGAGGTTCAAGGAATTCACACCTACTACGGCTTAAGCCACATTCTTTTCGATGTGTCCTTGGAAGTAAAAAAAGGGACAGGTCGTTTGTCTGCTGGGACGCAACGGCGCCGGCAAAACCACCACTTTCAGAAGCATCATGGGTCTGACTCCTCCTTCGCGGGGTCAGATACGGTTTAAAGATGCGGATGTTACCGGCAGCCCCGCTTATCAGCTGGTGCGCAAAGGTATGGGTTGGGTCCCTGATGATCGTCGCATCTTTGCCGATCTCACCGTAGGTGAAAACCTTGAAATCGCCGAGCGTAAAGGCAGGGGGGGCGAACAATGGGACAAACAAAAAGTGTATGATTTGTTCCCTGCCCTTAAAGAAATTGACAGCCGCAAAGGGGGACTTCTTAGCGGCGGTGAGCAAAAGATGCTGGCCATCGGACGCGCCTTAATGACCAATCCGCAATTTCTCTTGCTGGATGAACCCACCGAAGGGCTGGCGCCGGTGCTGGTAAAATCCCTGGGAGAACGCATCCAAACGCTTAAAGAGGTCGGCTTAACCGTTTTGCTGGCCGAACAAAATGTGAAATTTACGCTGAGCTTAAGCGATTACGGGTACATTATCGACAACGGGCGCATTTGCTATCAGGGACCGGTTGATGAACTGGTCGACAATCAGGAGGTCAAGAAAATCTGCGGCATCTAAGTTTTCATTTCAGAAATGGCCCTTTTCCGCAATCTCTGTGTCAGACTCAAATTTTAATCCTCGACATACTATAAGTATGCCTCCGGTTAAAATCTTCGCCTTCCTTGACCTTGCAAAAAATTGCACAATTCTGAAACGAAAATTAGATTGGCAATTTTTACTTTGCAGTAATCGTATAAATTTAAGTTTTGGCGAATTTTTACATTTCTAAATGAAAACCAACAACGAGGAAAAAAATGGAAGAGAAAAGAGTGTTTCATACCGATAAGGCGGCGGAGACGGGCGCGCCGTACTCCCAGGCCATCATCCACAATGGCATTATTTATGTGTCCGGACTGGGAGCGGTGGATCCGGTAACAAATGAAATTAAGCTGGGCACTATCGAAGAAGAAGCCGAACTGGCGCTGGAAAACCTGCGCATTATTCTGGAAGAAGCCGGTTCATCTCTGAATAAAGCGCTGACGGTAACAGTTTATCTTCTCGACATCGAAGAGTTTTCCCGCTTTAACGAAGTCTATAAAAAATATTTTAAAGAAAACCGGCCGGCCCGAACCTGCATTCAGGCTGCAAGTCTTCCGTTCAAGACAAGAGTTGAGATTACAGCTACAGCTTATATTTAATAGCCCATTAATATTTTGTAGGCAGCTGGTTACTGGCGGCTCGCAGCTGGCTGTCCGATTTCTAATCGACCGATGTTCTGTGCCAAAAATTGGGAATCTCAGAAATTTTAAATGCTGATTTTTAAAGCTTCATCTAAAAGATAGAAACCAGGAGCCAGTGACCAGAAGCCAGGAGCTGTGACAAAAAATCACCACTAGCATACAAAACCAAATTAAAAGGTTTATACAAATGTTCTTTTTTGATGTGAAAAATATCGAACCCAAAGAACCGGCTGAAGGCGTGGAGATGCGCATCATCCACGGAAACAACATGACCATGGTGTTTTTTAGTCTCGCGGAGGGAGTCGGCGTTCCGCAGCATTCACATTCCCACGAACAGATGGGAACCGTCCTCAAAGGCTCTCTGGAAATGCGGATCGGTCCCGAAAAGAAGATCGTCAATCCGGGACAAGCCTATCACATCCCGTCGGATGTTCTGCATAGCGGTAAATGCCTGGAGGGTCCAGCGGAAGTGTTAGAAGTCTTTACCCCGCGCAGAGATGACCTGGCTCGAGATTAAAAGGTGGTTGGAAGTTCTCCTTTTTCGATATATTCACGTTTGACGGCAATTATTCCGGCGGCGGTTCCTTTTCAGAATCAAAACCGTGGGGAAGTATTTCAGCACTTGAATTCTTTGTTTTGCCATCTGACCCGGAGATCGCCACCGCCGGCAAAACATCCTTAAACGCCACGCCGTAAATATCCCACACCGTCACAAACAGGGCTGCGATAATCGGCCCGATGATGATGCCCACCACACCGAACATGATAATTCCACCCAGCGTCCCGAAAAGAATCATCAGCTCGTGCATTTGAGTGTCTCGTCCGACCAGAATGGGACGCAGTAAATTGTCGATGCTGCCGATAACCGCCGCACAAAACACCCCCAGCCCGATGGCCTTTGGTAAGATGTCCGGTGGCGGCCAAAATAATCACCGCCGGGTCCCCACACCAGAGCGGAACCGATGCCGGGGAATAAAAGACAACACCGCCATAATGGCGCCCCAGAATACCGCACCTTCGATGCCCACCACAGCAAAGGCCGCTCCGGCCAAGACTCCCTGCAAAAGACCGATCACCGCGGTGCCTTTAAGGGATCGCGCGCGTTACCGAAGTGAATTTATCCAGCATGCGGCGTTCATCATGATCCTCTAACGGGCAGATAATAGAAAATTTTTTCAATCAATTTATTGCCGTCCATCAGAAAAAAGAACATGGTATACAGCATGATAAACAGCATAAACAAAAAATTAACCGTACCCAGCGTAACCGAGGAAAGGCGGTTTATCAGAAACCCGCTGATCCCTCCGACCATCTCTCCGGCTTTCTTTAAAATAAGGTTGCGGTAAGGTTCGATCTTATCAAAAAAGGGAAGGGCTTTGAGTGCATTGGAGATGGCGTCGGGTTCGGCAAGCTGCTGCTCCACCCAGGGTTTGACGGCTTCGCCCGACCTTAACCGCCTGGGCGGTGATGATCCCCAGCAACCCCGCCCCAGCGGTAAAAGCACAACAAAGACAATCAGGAGGAGGGTTGCAATGGAGGCCAGGCTGCGGCGACCTTTGAACCATTTTTCAAATCGGCGGTACAAAGGGTAGGAAAGGGCCGAGAAAATGCCGGCCAAAAAAATGGCCATCAGAAACTGGCTGATCATTGATAAAAATAATGCTGAAATAAAAAACACCAGCAACAGCAATACCCATTTATTAATCGCTTCTTTATTCATGCACGGATGCCCTCGAAAAAAGGATTCATACTCTTATTAGTCACTATAGAAGACTTCCATTAATAATTTCAATAAAGAAAGTGGAGGTTCCGCAAATCTATGGAATGTTGTATTTTATAGTGGTTGTCAAAAAAACGTTCAGGTGTTGAAACGTTTTTTTTCTACAACCACTTATGCCGCAATTCCGTCATTGGGTGTTTTCAAACCGGGTGGTTTGCACCCGGTTACACCCGCACCGATTAAGGCACTGCCGTGCCTTTGTTTTTTCCCGCCGATGGCGGAAAAATCCAAGCCACCCGCTGCGCGGGTGGTCGGTGACCCGGAACATTATTATGGAAAACGGTATAATTGACATGTTTGATCATAGAAGTGGTAAGGATACGACAGGATCTAAAAAAAATCACCCCTCTAAAAAGTTTGAAGTTCATCTCCAAGGCTTTTATACCTCCGATCAATCGGACCGGGTTTTTTATTGCCTTTTGATTATATCTCCAATATTCATAAATTTGTTTTAACCTCAATAAATTGAATGCGCTTTATAGTGGTTGTCAAAAAAACGTTTCGGTATTCAAACGTTTTTTTCTACAACCACTTATGCCGCAATTCCGTCATTCGGAACATTATTATGGAAAGCGGTATAATATCCATAGAGAGGTCAATCGTTTGAATTTTACGCTTCAGAATTGCGGCAGATTTAAAATAATTATTTGCTTCTGGATCATTGTCACCTTTTCCCTGCTTTTCCAGCAAACATCTTTGGGCCAGGGCGTCCGTGTTGGACCGGATGGCAAAACCTCCAAGCAGAAACTCAGTCTTCCCTTTGCTTTTTACAACGAAAATTTCGGATTCACAGCCGCATACGTAACCGGTGTTGTGGGTTACCCCCAGAAGCAGTCGACACTTCTGGGAACTTTGATGGCCGGAAGCAAAGGCTCGGCCATGGGCTTTCTGGTTGGCCGGGATATTCAGATGCCCCGGGTCGAGCGCCTGTTTTTCGATCCGGTCGTATCTGTCGGTTACTTCAGTGACAATGAAGCCTACATTGATGGAAAGCCGCGTTTTCCGGACGAACGCGCCGGAAGCAACGATTCTGACAAGGATGACTTCGTTGAGGGGGATGGCTGGGATAATTTTTTCCGGCTCAAATTTAAATATTTACTGCCCATCGGTACCGGCAAGGATGAAATCATCAGCACTTACAGAATCGAACGCGGGCTCTTAACATCCGGGTCTGCAGGCGGAGACTCATGGAACCCGCTGGTGAGCGGCAAAAGCTACCTGGAACTGCGTCCCTTTTACCGATCGCAGCAAATCGATGGCGAAGATGTAGACGTAGACATCAAAAGCAATGGGCTAGACTTATCAGTTTTCTGGGACAATCGGGATTTTTTTGCCAATCCCTCCAAAGGTTTCGGTTTGCGGGGCAAAGTGTCCCGGGATTTTGGCTGGTTCGACAGTTCGGATTCCTGGACGAATCTGGAAGGCGAACTGGATATCTATTTTGCGTTGAAATTCTCGAACTCGTTCCGGCAGGTGGTACTGGCGCTGGATACCTGGACCTCCTACTCCCCGTCCTGGGATAAGGAGGCGAGCGGCGATATTAAAAATAGGCCGCCAGCCTACACCGGGTCAACCCTGGGTGGACTTTGGCGCATGCGCGGCTACCCTTCCCAGCGCTTCAACGACAGGGCGGCAATCTATTATGCGGCGGAGTTAAGGATGATTCCCGAGTGGAATCCTTTTGAGCGTTGGCCCGCAATTCAGAAGCATGTCGGTATCCAGTGGCTGCAGTTCGTGCCTTTTGTGGAAATCGGGCGTGTGGCACCCGATTGGAGCCTTAAACGCTTGCATTCGGATATGAAATGGGATGTCGGCTTCGGCATCAGGGCGTGGGCGAAGGGAATTGTGGTCCGCATCGACACGGCCGTTTCAGACGAAGATGTCGGCATCCAGATGATGGTCAGCCAACCGTTTCAGTTTTAATAAATGAAATACAATGGGGTCACATCTTAATTATTAACTATTGACATCTGTACTTGCTTTGCCTACAAAATAATCAACTTATTATTATAGGCCGAATTGGAGACTATTCGAAATGGCAAGACCGTTGCGTGTAGAATATTCCGGGGCTGTCTATCACGTCATTAACCGTGGCAACGCCGGCGAATATCTATATCGAAGTTCCAGAGATAGAAAAAAGTATCTGTCGTATCTGGCAAAAGCCGTAAAACGATTTTCCATTAAGATTCACACCTATTGCCTGATGCGCAACCACGTCCATATTCTGATGGAAACACAACATCCAAATCTAAGCAAATCGGTTCAGTGGATGAATGTCAGCTATGCCGTTTACTTCAATCGAAAATACAAACGAAATGGACATCTGTTTCAGGGACGATTTAAGTCGATTCTCGTTGATGCAGACAGTTACCTGAAGCAATTATCCCGCTATATTCATCTTAATCCGGTTCGGGCAGGATTAGTTGATCGACCAGCCGATTATGATTGGAGTAGCTATAATGCGTTTATCGGTAACGTAATCGCACCTGAATGGCTGGAGACGAATTGGTTGTTATCGCAATTCGGTAGAGTACGCAAAGAAGCACTTACGAATTATAAGGATTTTGTTGAAACCGTTGATGCCAAAAGACTGGAAAATCCAGAAAAAGAACTTGCCGGGGGTTTTATTCTTGGAAGCGCTGATTTTATAAACTGGGTGAAGCAATCATTTCTGTCAAAACGAACCGATGTTAAGGAGATTCCTCAGCTGAGGCAATTAAAGCCGACAATAAAACTTGAAAGGATCGTTGAAGTAGTCGGTGATACATTTCATCGAGATGGAGAGTTCTTATTGAACAAAGGGCGTAAACGGAATATAGCAAGAGATATAGCTATCTATCTGGCACGGGATTTAACCGGCGGGTCGGGTAAAGCGTTGGGCGAATATTTTGGCAAAATTTCCGGTGCAGGAATTACAAGACGGTATAACTATATGTCAAAAAGTATCAATACAAATCGAAAACTCAGAAAACAAGTTAATCAGTTGAGAGAAAAAATAGTAAATAGTTAAGATGTGACCCTAATTTACTTTTTATTTAAGCGCATGTTAACAATGATGGGATATCTCCCCTATCTGTCAGTTTTTTCTAAGAATATTGTATCTGTTGTTGTAATATGATAGCAAAACTAAAGCTATCTTGAAAAAATGGATTTAAGGAAAATCCTAAACAGATTTTGTAACACACTGTATGATAAGGTGAATGATGTCTCCCTGGTTAAAATGTTTCATCATACTGGCCATAATATTGTTGGTAGCGCCTTTTGCCGGGGCAGGCAGTATGGGTCATAATGGAACCGGTTTAACGTTTTTATTTTCGATCGGCATCGCCACGGCAACACTGGTCGGCCTGGTGGTTTTTTTACTCTGGCGGTTAAAGCGATTAAGAAGCGGACCGCTGTCCTCCCAGCACGGATCGACCCAAAAATTAAGCATTTTGTTGATTTTGGCCAGCTGTCTCATCATGCTGGTGACTGTCCTGGCATGGTTTGCTCTTGACCGGGTCAAAGAGAAAATTCAGACCGATGTGGGTTACGCCTTACAGATCGTTCTGCAAACCACCCGGGAGTCATTGGACCTGTGGGTTGAATCCAACAAATTTCATATGACACAACTGGCGGAGGATCTGAGATTGGTTTCTTTGGCCGAACGCCAGTTGAGAGTACCCCGCAACAAAGTCGCATTGTTAAAAAGCGAAGTTTTAAAGGAATTACGTGCATTTTTTCAGTACAAAAGAAACCAGTTTGGACAGGCTGGATTTTTCATTATCTCCCCGGATTTTGTCAATATCGCATCCATGCGCAATAGCAACCTGGGGGCTAAAAATCTGATCGCCAACCAGGCATTGGATCTTCTCAACAGCGCATTTCGGGGTGAGGCGGTCATGGTGCCTCCCATATGGTCCCATGTCTCTTTGAGCCCATCCTCTGAAAGTAAGCCCAAGAGCTCTCCCGCCATGTTTTTTGCTGCTCCGATAAAAAATATAGAGGGTAAAATTATTGCTGTGATCTCCCAGCGTGTCGATCCCTCCATGGATTTTACCCGGGTGATTCAGCTGGGGCGCATCGGCAAAAGCGGAGAAACGTATGCCATTGGCTCCTATGGCAAGCTGCTTTCTGAAAGCCGTTTTGAAGAAGATCTACGCAATGCCGGGCTGATCGGCGAAGACGAAAGAGCATTCTATCGGTCAGCGTGCGGGATCCCGGCGGTGATATGACCAAAGGTTTTTCCCCTTCGGTTCCCAGATACCAGCAGCCGCTTACCTTAATGGCTCAGCAAGCGACCAAGGGAAAATCCGGGTTAAATGTGGCAGGATACCGGGATTACCGGGGTGTGCCGGTATATGGTACCTGGTTATGGGATGATCAGCTGGGTGTCGGATTGGCCACCGAAATCGATGAAGCCGATGCGCTCGGCCCGTATTACACCACGCGTATCGTGATCCTGACGGTCTTGGGGATCACGGTTTTGCTGGCGCTGGGCTCCCTGGTGTTTGCGGTGGTGATCGAAGAGCGGGCATCCCGTACCTTACAAAAATCTCATGATGAACTCGAAATCCGCGTTGAGCAAAGAACAGCCGAGCTGTCTGAAAGTGAAGAAAGATTCTCGCTGGCAGTAAAAGCAGCCGGCGGCGGTCTCTGGGACTTAGAGCCGCAGACCGGCAAGGCCTGGTATTCGGAGCGCTTCAAAGAATTGCTGGGCTATTCCGGCGATAAAAGTGACGATTCATTCCCGGGCTGGAAAAACAGGTTGCACCCCGATGACCGTGACGCAATTGTCGCCACATTGCAAAACCACCTGGACAATCGTGCTCCCTTCAATGAAGTCTGTCGGCTGCAGTGCAAATCCGGCGAATACCGCTGGTATCGCACAATGGGTCAGGCCCTCTGGGATGACAGCGGCCAGGCCTACCGTATGGCCGGCTCCATCGTCGATATTACCGAGGGAAAAATCGCGCAGGAGCAAGCACGCAAGCTATCACGGGCAACCGAAAACAGTCCGGCGTCGGTGGTCATTACCGCCAAAGACGGCACCATTGAATATGTCAACCCCACTTTTTGCAAAGTGACCGGTTACTCTAAAGAAGAGGCCATTGGGAATAACCCCAGGGTCTTAAAGTCCGGCAATCTTCCCGAATCATTTTACAAAAATATGTGGGAAACCATACTTTCCGGAAAAACCTGGCGCGGTGACTTTATTAACCTCAAGAAAAGCGGCGAGGAATACTGGGAAAGCGCTTCCATATCGCCTATTAAAAATAGTGAAGGCGAAATTACCCATTTCGTCGCGGTAAAACAGGACATCACCGAACGCAAACACATGGAAAAAGAACTCATCCATGCCAAACAGGCAGCCGACGATGCCAACCAGGCCAAGGGTGATTTTTTAGCCAACATGAGCCATGAGATCCGCACGCCCATGAATGCGGTGATCGGCATGGCGCACCTGGCGCTAAAAACGGATTTGTCCCCCAAACAGCGCGACTACCTGAAAAAAATCCAGTCATCGGCCAATTCTCTTTTAGGCATCATCAATGACATTCTGGATTTCTCTAAAATTGAAGCCGGCAAAATGGACATCGAGACCGTAGACTTCAATCTGGAAGATGTGCTGGAGAACCTGGCCAACCTGGTCACTGTCAAAGCCCAGGAAAAAGAAGATCTCGAGGTTCTGTTCAATACGAATTGGGAGGTGCCCCGGTTTCTGGTCGGAGACGCATTAAGACTGGGACAGGTTCTCATCAATCTATCCAACAATGCGGTCAAATTCACCGATACCGGTGAAATTGTGGTGTCCACCGAGTTGATCGAACGCATTCAAGACCAGGTCATATTAAAATTCTCGGTCAGTGACACCGGTATCGGGCTTACCAAGGAACAGGCCGGCAAACTGTTTCAGTCTTTTTCCCAGGCCGACACCTCCACAACCCGCAAATACGGCGGTACCGGATTGGGATTGGCGATCAGCAAAAAACTGGTCAATATGATGGGCGGCGAAATCGGGGTGGAGAGCGAATACGGCCAGGGTACCACCTTTAGCTTTACCGCCAACTTCGGTCTCGGAAAGGAAAGAGACAAGAAGCGCTTTGCACCTTCAACGGATTTGCGAGGCATGAAAGTCCTGGTGGTGGATGACAACGCCACTTCCAGAGAGATATTAAAAGATATGCTGGGATCCTTTACCTTCGAGGTCACAGTGGCCGCATCCGGCGAGGAGGGCATCACAGAACTTGAAAGCGCCGATCACGATAAGCCTTTCGAGTTGGTGGTAATGGACTGGAAGATGCCTGAGATGGACGGCATTCAGGCCTCCGAGCGTATCAAAAGCCATACTGGCTTGAATAAAATCCCGGCCATTATCCTGGTAACCGCCTACGGCCGCGAAGACGTGATGCAACAGGCCGATCAGGTGGGATTGGACGGCTTTCTGCTCAAGCCTGTCAGCCCTTCAGTGCTTTTTGATGCCACCATGCAGGCGTTTGGCGAAGCAATCCCTGAGAAATCAGGGGTTAGAAGACGAGGACAAAAAGAAGCCGAGGTATTGAAAAAAATACAGGGCGCACATGTGCTGCTGGTGGAAGACAATGAAATTAACCAGCAGGTGGCCAGAGAAATTCTTGAAGGCGCCGGACTTAAGGTCAGCCTGGCCGCTAATGGCCGGGAGGCCGTAAATGCCGTCAAAGAAAATGAATATGACGCAGTACTCATGGATGTCCAGATGCCGGTAATGGATGGATACACGGCCACTAAAACAATTCGGAAGTGGGAAGGCGGAAGGCGGAATAAAGGTAAAGCTCAAATTCCGATTATTGCCATGACCGCCCATGCCATGGACGGCGATGCGGATAAAAGTATAGAAGCCGGTATGAGCGACCATGTCACCAAGCCCATTGACCCCGATCACCTGTTCGGCACCCTCCAAAAATGGATCCAGCCGGGCAAAAAACGCGTTCAAGTCGAGCCTCCGGAAGTTTCCGGCGCAGCAGAATCCATTTGCTGAAACGGTTCCGGAGACGGAGGGATTACCCAAATCCCTGCCGGGATTTGACCTGGAGGACGGCCTCAAACGCCTGCAGTGGAATGAAAAACTTTACCGCAAACTGCTGCTGGACTTTGGTGCTAAATATGCCGGCACAGCCGACGAAATCCGTCAAGCGCTGGATGCCAAAGATTTTGAGCAGGCCCACAGCCTGGTGCACAACCTCAAAGGGCTGGCCGGCAATCTGGCGGCCACACATCTTCAAGCTGCTGCAGTGAAACTGGAAAAGCTTGTTAAAGGCGGTCAACAAAAGGGCTCATCCACTAAAGAATTAAACCAGAAATTTGCAGACCTGAAAAAAGCTATCGACAGGGCGCTTCGGGCGGTGCAGGCCCTGGGCCCCTCGGCCCCTGAGAAACCCGCCAAACCATTTACCGAAGCGCTGGCGGAGCTCCCTTCGAAACTGTCAAAAGAGGCCGCCGGTCGCATCCGAGATGCAGCCGAAATGGGAGACGTCACCCGCATAAAATCGATTGCTGAAGATTTCAAATCCAAATCCGATGCCTTTGTACCGATCAGTGATAGATTCATCCAGCTGGCAGAAGACTTTGACTTTGATGGTATACTAAAATTGGCCGCTCAATTGGATCAATAGCGGATACCGAATATATGCGGCAGTAAAAGCAGTTCCATTTTGAGAAAGGAAATAAAATGAGAAAAATATGCCGAATCGTATTTATTATCTTTTTTGCGGTGATGTTGGCCGGGTTTTTATCCATACCGCAAGCAGATGCCGAGGAAGGCTCGTGTTACCTCAAAGCATCGAATACAGACGTCTTCATTATTGTCTTTGATATGGATCGCGATGGGAATCAGGGTCATCAGATCTGGCAGGGGAGGATTAATCAGGGGGAATCTATAAAGATCACAGCGCCGCATGCCCGCTTTCGATACGATTATAATAGTCAACCAGATGAAGATCAGCCACTGAGCGGCGGTCAAGACCGGTCGTGCAATAGCGGAGAAACAGTTTTGGTACCCTGATTGTCAATATTTCGATACGGCCGGTCGGTTTTCAGGTGCCCCAAAGACCTGTTCGGGCAGTTCGTCGCCTTGAGTTGCATGATTAGAAGCCTGTTGATGATTTGCCAGAACGCTCCTGTGATGCCGCTGGTAACTCTTGAAGCTGCCGCAAATAGATACGCGCTTCCTGGACAGATTTGCTCTTCACCGGCGCTGTTCGCAATTTGCGCGGCCCGATTCAACCATTTCTGGGCGTTAGCGAAGCGGCCCTGCAACAAAGCACTTCGCCCGGCTCTGAGGTAACGTATCGATGCCTGCTTTGCGCGGCCTGCCTTTTCGCTGGCTTTACCTGCCAACGCCAGGACTTTCACCATTCCTCGATAGTCAAGCGCTTCACGACGCAGTTTGCGTTGCCTCGTCAAATGCTTCAATGGCGGCATCCCAGTTATGTTCTGCCATGGCCAGACGCCCCAACAACTCCTGACGATCTGCGCGCAGCAGCGGCTGCTTCGGTTGCCCCAGGGAAACGATTGCCGCGCGCAGCTTTTCGGTATCGCCCCGCTGACTTGCAATTAAGCCCTGTAAAAAATGGGTTTTGCTCTCAATAATCGAAGATGCCTGAGTGGGGGTGGCCAGGATCCGATCGGTTATCTTCCAGGCCTCATCCGAATCCCCGCTGAGATAAAGGATGGTGGCTTCCAGGAGAAGAAAATCGTCCGAGTTGCCATGACCCGCCAGAACCATTTCGGTGTTGGCGTGCTGCACCACGCCAAGCGCCTCCTCGATAGGATTGCAAATTCATCAAACAAAATGCCAGATTGTATTGGGCATCCAGGATCGCTGCTGTATCGTCACGGACATAGGCACGATCCAGCGCCTTGCGGTAAAAACTTGCGGCCTGCTGGAGTCGGCCCTTATCAAAGGCCAGTCGCGCTGCCCGATTAAAACGCTCAAGATCTTGATCGATCGCCGGGCCTTTATGCGTCGGTGGTGAAGACCCGCAGCCACTTACAGTCAAAATGGCAACTGCCGTCAGCAACCCGATGAGCCAAACCAAATAAAGCGAGCGAAGATAACGAATCATGGGTTCACCTCCAGCGGCGATAAACGGGCAGCCGCCGGCGAAGATTCGCCGGAACCACCTCCCAGTAACCAGTGAGACTGAAGTTGCTTGATCAAACGCTCCAGTTCGACCATCACCTGTTGCACCTGAAGAACGAGTACCGGAACCGTGTCGGTAGTGTCTCCGACATTTTTGACAATCTGCGGCAGTTGGGGCGTCGTCCGGCTGAGATCCTTCATCACCATTTCCATGGACGCCAATGTCTTTTTGAGGCTGCGGGTAATTTCCGGGATATCGCCGGTTTGCATGTCGAATTCAGCGGAGAAGGCCGAGACGTTTTGCATGGTTGTTTTCAGATCGTCAAGAATCGGGCCCATCCGAGCGGTCAGGGTTTCCAGATCCCTTACAAGCTTATCTTCTGTGAGCAAGCGCCCGATTGTGCCCTCGCCACTGTCGATCTTATCGGTAATGGAATTCAGATTTTCCAGCAACTGCTGGACCCCCTTATCGGGATTCTGCAAGTCCTTGGCAACTGATGTAAGCATAAGAATGGCTTTATGGGCATCGTCGATAACCGGCAAAATCTTGGCCCGCAGCTCTTCGATCAATTCAGCAAGTGAGTCGGATGTCTTGCGATCCGACTTAACGGTAATGACGGCATATTCCCAATCAAGAGGCTCCCCGAAGCCCCGGGTAATTTCAAGGTAAGCATCACCGGCAATACCGAATGTCTTGCGTATGGTCGCTTTTGAATCGCTGCGAACAAATACCGCCATCTCGCTATCAATTCGTACGTTAGCATGTATCTTCTGATCGGGATTTATGACGATATCGCGGACCTCCCCTGCTTTGGTTCCCAGAATTTCGACTGTCGATCCCTCCGTCAGACCGAAAAGACCATCATCCGGCAAAACCACCTTGAGCGTTTCCCCGGGGTTAAACCACTTTCGGACCTGACCGGAGTAAATCAATCCGGCCACAAAAATCAGCAACGTCATCAATACAAACAGCCCTACCGTTTCATTCGTATAGCGGAATTTCGGTTGCGGCAGCGTCTCTTTCACGTTGTCACCTCCATCAACTTCCCGGCGACCAGTCGATATCGTTGGGTTGCCGGCAGTGTTTGATCATTCCAGATTAAATTTTTTCTTGTCAGCCAGATGACGGCGCCGCCGCGTTCACGCGCCTGGCGAACGGCATTCATCAATGCAGATATGATTTCAAGGTAAATGCCGGCGGTTGGCTCTTCTAACAAAATCAGCGCCGGCCGGCCCAGAAATGCCCGTACACAGGCAGCGCGTTGCAGATCGGCCGCTGTGGAATTGCCGGGCAGCCCCAGAGGGACCCCGGGAAGACCAAATTGTTCGGCCAGCACCGCGGCTTCATCGCGAAGTTGGCGGGCGGATCTGCGGGTATGGTGAAGTTGCGAAAGCAATATATTTTCTATGAGCGATAAATGGTTAATCCAGTTTCCGGTCCTAAATACACGACCGATTCGCCCCCGCAGCGCATTGGCCTGGTCAGGGGGCAGCTCCGGCCAGTTTCTTCCCAGAAAATACACAGCTCCGGTGGCCGGCCGGTTGATTCCGGCGCAGGCATCCGCAAATGTCGATGTCTGCTCCAGGCGGGCAAGGCGCATCAGAACCAGATCTCCACTGCAGACACTTAGATTGAGTTTATCAGACTCAGCGACGCCATAGTTTTCGGTCATCAGAACTGTGTCTTCGAATCGCAGCACGACTCGTTGCTTCTCAAAAATTACCGCCATCAGATCTAACTTTCACTACAATAAAATTGTCAGGGCAATGGATATCATCAAGGTCGCCAGCGCCGATTTGGCGAAGCCCCGCGGCATGATATCCAGTACGTTGGCCGACACGCCGCTGAGCGACAGCGCCGTCCTACAGGATATCAGGGCAACCACAAAACCAATGCTAACGGTCTTCAAGGTAAACAATAAATATTCATGCCAACCCATTGAACCGATGGCGTTGTTGATGAAATCGAAAAAAGTGGATTGTATCATGCCGACCAGCGTACCTGAAGCAAATCCCGCCAGCAAGGCCACCGCTACAAAGGCAATCGTCAGCGAAAACATACAAAGGCAAAATGCCAAAACCCGCGGCACCACGAGATAAAGAAACGGATCGATGCCCTGGGCATCGAGCATGTGAACCTGACCTTCAGTCTTCATGGTGCCCAATTCGACCAATAGGGTTGATCCGCTGCGTCCGATCACAATCAGGCCAACCAGCACCGGGGCGATTTCACGTACCAGAACCGCAGACAGAAATCCGCCGAACAATGCCGTACTGCCAAAGACCTTTAGCCAATGGAAAGACTGGGCAACGATGCCAAATCCCACGAAGATCCCGCTCACCAGAATAAACGGTAATGCCCGTGCTCCCGCCTGATAACACTGGCGCATAAACTCGGTGCGAATCGGACGTCGCCAGGTGATCGGGCGGCAACTTTGCCGGATAACGGCCGCGGCATCACTGATAAATTGAACCGGCCATTTCCAGAGGCCAATCGTCCACAGACCGATGGTTGCCAGCCAGCGTCTCAGCTTTGGCGCCGCATCGGATGGGTCATTTCCTTCTGATGGTATGACGTGTTCGTTATTCATATTCGTCCTGTCAGTAGATAGGTTGATGTCTCGCCGACGCCGGGCAAATAATAGCTGCCCCGTACCTGAAACAGGTAATTGGCACGCAGACGCCGATAGGTGGTTTCCGAAACCTGAATTCCACCCGCGATGCCGGCGTCTGCCATCTTTGATGCAAAACGAACGGACTCGCCCCAAATATTGTATGCTTTGTGTTCGCGACCCACCGGACTGCCCATGACAGCCCCGGTGTCGATCCCGATTCGGAATTCCATGGGTGTATTTAGCGCTGTAAATATTGCGGTACAGCGATTCTGAAGGTTGAGTGCCAGGTCAGCAATCAGACGAGCATGGTCTTTAGAACCGGAGTCGATCCCGGCCGCACATACGATCTGATCCCCCATAACTTTCATATATTCGATGCCCCGGGAAGCGGCCATCTCTTCCAGATAGCCGACCATGTGATCAACCGTCGTCATTGAATCGCTGTCAGCAACACGCTCGGCAAGCGAAAGGGGATCGGTAAATCGCAGGGCCATAACCGTCGTATCGGTAAAGATGTCCGCAGCGGTTTGAGCGGGATCAATACCGCCGGCTGCCAGACGATCCAAAAACGAAGTGAATCGGTTTGTTCCGTTCGCAGAAACAGGCTTCGTCTGTCGATCCGCACGATCGGTTTTATGCGCACGAAGTTCGCGACGGCTGTCACTGCCGGGTGCAATGACCCCTGTCGGTGGGGACAGTAGAATCTTCGGCGCGGTCATGATCTTCGATTTGCTGTGGAGGCGCCGGCATCGATTTTCCGATCCGATGAAAACCGCAATGCCAGCATGCCGGCAATGGCGTGGGCAAAAGAAATTTCTTCGGTCGACCAGCTGCGGGTCAGGCGCTCGTGCTCAAACCACAGGCTCCCCGCTGTCCGGCCATGGTGACCAATCGGTACGCTTAACAATGATTCACACCCCAGCGGCTGCAAATAAATCCGATGCACTTCGGCCAGGCGGGTATCCAGGCCGGCATCCCTGGCGCTGATATCTTCGCCTTTCTGCAAAAGGTCGAATAATTGCGGAAAGTCGGCCCGCTCGAGCACGGTCCCCTGAGTATGACCCTTGCTTTCGCGATCATAACTGTCAACACATCTCAAAAGTTGGCCATCATCATCAAAATGCCACACACTGGTGCGTCTTAAGTTGACTGCTTCGGTAACAATTTCGGTTAACTGGCCAAGAGATTCAGCATCGGCGGTATCAAACAGGGCCGCTTTAGATGACAGCTCGAAGAAGGCCCGGCTCTGGGCCTCGAGTTCATGCTGGCGTTCGAGCACAAATCGGGCATTGCGATCCGCCCTCAGGCTCTGGAAGATCAGCAGACCGGCCATAACCGCTGCCAGGGCCACAATACTGATGGACATCAGTAAGATGTTACGGTTGTTGCGGGTGACAAAGCCGACAAAGTCCTCCTCCGGCACAAAAACAAATACGGACAGATCGTATCCGGTTTTTTGGGGAAGCAAGAATGCGGTACTGAGATAGCGTTGATTATCAACGGTCAAATCACGGTGACCATGTCCGTCGATTTGAAAGCGGTTATAAGCGCGGTTCAAGACCGGATCTGCCAATTCTTCCACCAAAATTGGTTTATACACATCGCCTTCCTGTTTAACCATTTTTTCAATCTCCGGATGGGCGACGATGTAACCTTTTTCGTCGATGATAATTGCCCAGCCATTCTGTCCGATTTTCAACTTTTCAAGAAATACACTGACCGCTTTCAATTCGATATCCAGCCCGAATACGCCAAGCAGCTGGTCGTCCTTCCCAATAATCGGTATAGCGATGGTTGCGCCATGCCGCTGACTGGTAAAAAATATATAGAAATCCGACCAGTATATCTTTTGGCTATTTACAGCACCCGTATACCAGGGCCGCTTTCTGGGATCGTAAGAATCGTCAACGGATGTTTCCTCAGCAACCACCTTGCCGGCAGTGTCCCGGCGGATCCAGGTAACCTGGGTCGCTTCCGGCGTGCGCTCGATGATCTTGGTGTGCAGGGACCCGTCCGGCATTCTGGCTATCATTATAAAATTGCCATGGGTGTCAGCGACAAGGAAATTTGAAACTTGCGGAAGATTGGCGAGCACCCTGAAAGCAAGCGACTCAAAGAAATCCCGCTTGCGCTTGTGGATATCAAATGACGTATTTTTTATAAAGTCAGCCGTGAGCTGGACGGTATCTTCTATTGGAGCCAGGAAGGCGTCCAGCTCTCCGCCTATACGCCGTTCGATGGCGCCAAGCAAATCATCGGATAAGGCCAGTGCATCCCGGCGATTGCTGTAATAGGAATAAGCGGTAATCGCCAGCAAGGCCACCAACAT